>ENA-OOZQ01000129-OOZQ01000129.1-human-gut-metagenome-genome-assembly--contig:-NODE-129-length-66817-cov-7.683563_pt1 | contig 66817 bp, 61 predicted proteins | sample MGYA00241188_ERZ501399 | MGnify/ENA primary metagenome ERZ501399 (study PRJEB25962, sample SAMEA2042658) | human gut metagenome | biome: human gut; feature: human-associated habitat; material: faeces... | reverse complement strand
ATCCACACCTCCTTTTTCGTTCACAGTTAACAAGAATATATCAAACAAATGTACGTCAGTCAAGTAAAATATAAATTTTTTTGATATTTTTCTATTCCGATATGATTTTTCTCGTATGCAAAGCAAATTCCTAGTATATAAAAAAAGCCCATAAACAAGGGACGACTACTGCCGCGGTACCACCCTCGCTTTATGAACTTCTTCATACTCTCTAGATTCGTAACGTGAATGACTCGTTTTAGCTCCCAGGTTGTATTTCGCTTCTTTTCTGGTCTAATTCACACCTACCATTAGATCTCTTTTTTCCATCCAAGTTGCTACTAATCCTGTTCTTCGCTAATTCATATATATGTTTACTTTATCATAAACAAAAATGGTTGTCAAACCAAAGAAAAAGGAAATTTTTAATTTCCTTCTAATTTCTTTAACACTTGTTTTGTAACTTTAATTGCTTGTTGTCTTACATCTTCAGCCGCTTTTTGAACAACTGGAGTTCCTTTTTCTACTGCTAAATCGACGATTTCTTCGGCTTTTGTTTTAATAGCTTCTGCTTTCTCTTTAGCAATTTCAATTACCTTTTCCTTGTCTAGATCAGCAAGTTCCATCTTTAACTCTTCAATTTTCATTGTGATAGAATCTGCCACATCTTGTGGATCGATATCTTTCACTTTTTCTACCAAGTCGTCAATTTTTTGTTTTAGTAGTTTTCTCGTTTCTGCGCCAGATCTTGGAGCGAATAATACTCCTAGTGCTCCTCCTACTAAAGCACCTGCTACGAATTTACCAATTCCTGATTTTTTCTTTCCATCTTTACTCATCTTCATCTTCCTCCTCAATTTTCTTTTTTTCTTTTCGTTTGAATAACCTAGAAATTGTACTAATAATGCCTGAGACGATAACGTCACTTACATGAGATAGAGAATCCGTCAAGCGATCAATCATCGTAAATAGACTATCTAAAGATTCTGCTTTTTCTTCTACATTATCTAAAATTCGATTCGTTTTATCGACTGTAGAAATCAATTTAATTGCCAATACAATTAAAATAACTAATAAAACAATTCCTAAAAAATAGAGAATGATTGGTAATGCTTCTGCTAATAGTTCCATATCCTACTCCTTATCTTCATACATTGAATCAATCAAATCAAACAAGTTGTCTTCTAAATTATCTTCGGCTTCTTTCTTAGGTGCCTGTTTTGGTTTGATTGGTTCTGTTTTTACTTCTTCAACTTTTTCTTCTTTTTTCTCTTCCTTCTTTGGTTCTTCTTTCGATGCTCTTACATGACGACCTGCAGCATGTTCATATTTTGAATCTTTGTAGTCTATATTATATTCTAACCCAAGATCATCAAAATATTCTTCGGCATCTGCAACTGTTACTTTATTGACTACTGGAGTTGTCGTTGTATCGCTCATATCGTATAGTAGATTATCTTCTAGTTCCTCTTCTACTTTTTGGGCTTCTTTTTCTTCTTGTTCTTTCTTAATTGTATCATCACCAGTTAAATTTAAATCGTCGTTTAAACCACCAAATGCTTTTCTACGAACAGAATCGATATCTACTTTCGTCGATACATAACTACTGCTTTTCTTAACTTCTTTACGGTCGACAACATCTTCTTTTTTATAGTTCTTATCTAAGATTCCGTAAATTGGAGAAATAATTGGTGTCGGTTTAAATACCTTTTTATTTTCCTCTCCATATGAGTACAACGGTTTATAATCCTTATTGCTATATGGTTCTTTCTTCTCCGTTACAGTAGAAGTTTTTTCTTCATGATATAAAGTTTCAACTCTTGAAGTAGAGGACGACGTATGGTAAAGCGTTTCTGTTGTTGTACCTTGATACAAAGGTTGCACTTCTGGTTCAGGTTCTACTACAACTTCCTCTTTTACTTCTTGGACTACTTCTCTTTTTGGAGGTTGCTCTACTGTAAAATCATCATCCTCATACAGCTTAAAATTAGATTCTCTCATTCCTTCAGGCTGTTCTTCCGGTTGTGGAATTGTATTTTCCATATCCAAGTCGGCTGGCTTAATATCCTTAATACTTTCTTCTTCCGCACGACGACGATTTTCTTTTGCAGCTTTTTTCTCTGCTCTCGTTTCAACTGGTTTCGATTCTTTTTTTGGTTTTTCCTCTTCTTCTACATATTCTTCTTCAAATAATGCGTTTTTAATTTTGTCAAATAAACCCATATTAACTTTCCTCCCCGATATCAATACTATCTTCATCAGGTAATTCATTGTCTACATCTTCATATTTATCATATACTTCAATGTAGTCAGAGAAATTGCCGGTAGTACGTTTTGGTTTAAAGATATCAAAAGTTAGTTCGTTATAGTTTAACATGTTTTCTCCAATCAACGTATTCAGAATTGCATCCTTATAATCGATACTTCCTAAAATCGTCGAAATGGAAGAAAGAACTTCCTTCAGTGAATCTTTTTCGATGTATGTTTCTACTTTTGCATAGTGAAACATCATTTCAATAAAATATTTGTCATTAATTTCATTAATTTCTAAATAACCTGTTTTATCATTGTAAGACAATGCACTAGAATAAAAGCAATTATCACATACTGGATATTCGCTTTCTACTTTATGATAGTAAGATACGACATCTACGTATAGGTAATATTTATTGCCTATCTTATCGATAAATTCAACATTATTGTCGGTTGTATTTAAGATCGATACTCCTTTTGGCGTATAGTAGTCATATCCGCTTGCATTTGTATTTTCTAGCGTTATATTTTGACTTAGAATGGCACTTACTAAATCTCCAATTTCTAAATTATCGATTCGAGTAACCGTGCATCCTGTTAGTAAAAAGCAGGTTAAGAGCAAAATTATTATCTTTTTCATAATACACCTACTCTTTTACATTATAACAAAAATTCTATAAAATAAAAATACATTTGCAAAAATTAGACAAAAAACCAGCCAAGCTTACTGGCTGTTATTGTTATGCCGGTACTGTATTGTCGGCAATGATGACACCATTTTCGTCAAATTCAAACGGTGACTTCGTTTCTTTTTGTGTTTCTACTGTCAAATCATCGATTACAACTCCGTTTTCATCAAATCGATATTTTGGAACAATATCCTCTGTTTTAATTTCTGGGACTGTCTGACTATTTTCTTGATTTGTTGAGTGATCTGCAACGATAACTCCATCTGCATCAAACTCATACATTGCACCAGCATTTGGCTTTGGCATTTGATTATTAGAGCTATTGTCTTCAATCACGACACCATTCTCATCAAATTTATATTGATTATTGGTAATAGCTTGTGCCGTTCTATCTGCGATTACCATGCCATCTTCGCCGAATTCATAAGGAGTACTTTGAGTTGAATTTGTATTGTCTGTTTTTACAGTATTATCCTCAATGATTACACCGTTTTCATCAAATTTGTATTGATTGTTTGCAATTGCAGAGGCAGTCTGTTCGGAAACGACACTATTGTCTTCAATCACTACTCCATTTTCGTCAAACTTATATGGGCTTTTTGATGGAGATATATTTGGTTTTGAAGCAGTATTTTCATTGACTGTATGGTCTGCAATTACCATGCCATCTTCATCAAACGCATATTTAGCATCTGCAACAGCATCAAATTTATAGTCTGCTGGACGAGCTTCCGAAGGGGTTAAGTTGCTTGCAAAAGGATCGACAATAACTACACCATTTTCATCAAATTGATATGTTGGAGCAGTTTCTTTGTCAGCAGGTGCAATCGTTTCTTCTTTTTCCCGCTTTGGAATTTCAATCGGAGCAGTTTCTTTTGAAACTGATTTCACAAATTGTGCATATGCATCATCCTTATATCCCATAAAATCAACTTTACTAATTTCACTTTCCATGAATGTTGTCATCATACTTGGAAGTAAAAAACCTTCTGGATATGTGCATCCTAAATAATCAGCCGATCTTATCGTACCATTATATGTCTGTGGATTATATCCAATAATCATCACTTTTTTATTGTTGTTTACTAAAGTGCAAATACTGCCAATTGGTAAAAATTGATTTTGCATATTTTCACCTTCTTTCTTCTAATTTATTATACTTCGATGTGGTGTAACTGTAATTTTATCCATTGTGGAAATTTCACTTTCCATCTGTCCGACATGTGTCGTATATACATTCGAACTTCTGTTAACCCAATCTTTCAAATCAATTAAATCGCTTTGAATTTGAGATAATGAAGATCCTAACGAACTTAAGAAACTACTATAACTAAAACCGGAAGGAATTGAAAGAGAATTACTTTTTGAGATTGCTTGTGATAGGTGGTCCACCGTATTAATTAAACTATTTACAACATTTTGTTTGACGGCCGAATTATCAAAATATAACTTTGCCATATTTTTACCTCTTTAGACTATTGATTTCAGATTCTAAAGACTCGGCATGTTGCACCAAAAAGACACCTTGTTGTTGCAATGCGTTTTTAAAAGCAATATATTGGGCCTTATCAGCTAGTGTGTTTACAATAAACTTATCCGCTGATGGACCGGTCCAACAATCGGTTTCTTTCATTTTTGAAATTCGGTCAAACAAATAATTTATTTGCTCGTTTAATTCACTGCAAAGATTGATAATATCTTTTCCATTTTCTCTCATCTTAGCAGTATCTACTATCATTTCTTGCATAAATCACCTCATACAACAAAGAAGCGTAAACTAGCTATACATGCTGGCTTCCGCTTCTTCTCTAGCTCTTCTTTCTTCCTCTTCCCGGCGGCGTTTTTCTTCTTCTATTCGTCTCTTTTCAGCTTCTATTTCTGTATCGATTCTACTAATTTCACCATCGATTGCTGGAATGACACCGGTCGTAATCGTGTCTTTTTTTTGTTGCAATTGTTCTTGGCGAATTTTAATAATTCCACTTTCTGGACTAGAATCATTGATACTGTAATTATTTTGAATGTTGGCAGCACTCGTTAGTGCATTAACACTTGCAGAAAGTTTGCTTGCTAATTCTGAAACATCCGAACGAAGCGTTTGATACTGATTTTTTTCTGCGTATAAAGAATCTAAGCTTGCCATATTAAACTATAAACTATTGAACTGATTCTGTATATTTCGTTCCAGCATTACTCTGTCCCGTTGTAGTAGTGATATTACCAGCCATAGTTTCAGTTTGAGATTGCCATGTGTTATTAACATCTGCTAACTTATCACTAAATGCAAGTAGTCCTGATGTCAAGTTAATTACATATTGCTTAACATTATCTACTGCTTCTTTAACAGCTTTTTCTACTTCTCCTTCATGGCTTTTAAAAGCATTTCCTGTATCTGCAGCAGAATTCATATCATTTAGATGTTTTTCAATATCTGCAACTTCCGCACGAATTGTTTCTCTTACCTGTCCAATTTTAGTTGCACTTAGTCCAACTAAAGATAATCCTGTATTCTGGCCCGTTAAAGCTTCCAAAAAAATATTATTTCCATTATTTCCAGTATTTCCTGCACCAGTTTCTCTTACTCCCTGACGATTCGTCATGGCAGTGTTAATTGCCGAATTTTGGTCGAATGTTGAAGCTGTTGTTTCTGTAACCCAATTTGCCATTTTTTATTCCTCCTTACTCTGATATTAATGCGTTTTCTTGATTGAAATAGTTATTTTCAAGTTCTCTAATTCTAGATGCCAATGCATTGTATTCAGCATTTAGCTCTGTTTTTAAATCTTCCACTGCGTCTGCTAATAGAGTTTCAAATCTTTGTTCAGATTGTCCAACCCATGCAGTTCTTAATGATTTGATGATTTCATCTCTTGCTGTGTCTAATTGGCTTGTAACCTTCGTTAGAATTTCTGCCTTAATATTTTCTAGATATTGCTCCATTCCTGCTGCAGACATTCCTGTCGTCATTTCACCAATTGAAAGTTCTCCTGCTACAGCACCCATTCCAGCCGTTATTACAGCTCCAGCTCCCACTTCATTTGCCATGTTTTTCCTCCTTTATAATAATTCTTCGCTTGCTCTTCTCATATCAGCAGCATTGATTTCAGAATTTCTCTGATATCTTTGTACTGCTAAACTCAAATCACTTGCATATCCTAAGATATTATCATGAATCGTTGTATAGTTTGTTTGTAGGTCTCTGAAATGATTGCGAAATTGATTTCCTGCGTCGCATCGAAACGTTGCTTCTGTATTTTCCACAACATTACTGATATATTGAAGTGTTTTATCCATTTTACGGCAACATTCTTCAATATCACTTATCAATCGCGACATGTTATCTTGATTGATACCTGATGTTAACATAAACAACTCCCCTCTCACTATCATGACATCTCCATATCTTATAACTTAAGTATATGGCAACTATTTTGTTTTGTCTAGTTTTTTTTGGTTTTGTTTTACATTTTTTACCTTTGATACGTTTTAGAACTCAAATTTAATGTGACTATCGGCTCTTTTTTATCACCTTGATATTTATCTAAAATGTCCTGAAAATATTCTTTCTGTGATGATGTTAAATCCATATCTTCGGAAATATTAGCTTTATTTTCATCGTGAAATTTGGTATATGAATTCACTAATTCATCTTTATCTATATGATTACTCTCTGCTAAAGCACGAAAGAAAATATCTTGATATTTCGTGTAATTATCTAAAAGACTTTCCTGTCTTTTGGATGAATACCAAGTTAGATTACTGACGTTGTTCTCATACATGGATATCAAAGAGAAAATTTCGTCTAATTGTAGGTCTTTTTCACTAATTAGAATCGCCAAATTTTTATAAAATGTTTTACTAGTTGTAGCTGCAACACAACCTTGCCACTCATCTTCTAATTTAATTTGAGTACTCCCGTCCATTGGGCCATGCTTGCTACTATAATTGTCTACAAAAATCTGATTACTTGTCGTAATACTGCCACTAGTAAATAAGTTTGTGGCATAAAACATATTTAATATTTCTTTTTCTTCCTCTTCTGTTGTACATTTAAAATATTCGTATATTGGTTCTCTCGAAGATTGTAATGATAGTTCTTCTAAGGTTGTGACATCGACACTAGGATCTACTGCACCTGCTGTTTTCATTAACGTTAGTGCTTTAATTTCTGCCGGATATGTCAACGATTCATTTGTCTCATAATAATCCATGCATAATTGCTCCGCACTTCCCTCAATGTACCAATCCCAATATAATGGGGACTGTTCTCCAGAGTGTTTGATACACGGTCCAAATTGCATAATATTATTTTGAAGAATTGTCTGCTGTGTTGGTGCCTGCAATAAATGAGCAATTTCATGTGAAACTACTTTTTCAAAAGTTTGTGATTCTCCTGTATTTCGTTGTAAATTGGAAATCATCTTTTCTGACACTTCCAACGTAGCACGATCTGGATTATAGGACGCATACCCATATCCATCATAATTAAATATTTTTAAATCAGATAACTTTTCATTTAGATAATTAATATCTTGTTCTGATAAATCGTGACCAGATAAATATTCGTTGATTTGTGGGGCAATGACAGCACAAACTTTCTTTATCAAAGAATTCGTCGTACCATTGTATTTTGTGATTCCTTTGTTTTGAGATAAGTATTCTTCGTTGTTTTGCAATATTTGTTGATATAATTCGTTTTCGTCTACTTTAGAATTAACAATCAGTCGAGTAGAAGAGTCGGGGATTGCGATAATTGTGGCAGATTCTTCCGCTAACGCTTCATCTATATCAAATAATTCGCTATAGGGATAATCGACAATAATATCAGATAAGTCTGCAATTACTTCTTGAACGTCCCCCTCATCCAATTCTATCTCTTGTGATAAATCATTTATAATATCATCTGTTATTTGGTTTTCTGATGAATTTTGGGATGTGAAAGCATCTTGAGTTGTTTGCGATGAACTGGTCGGTGGTACAACTAAATCATCACGGAACACCTCCTGATACTTGCCACTATTTTTGCTACTGAATGAACCAATTGCCATTGGAAGTACTAAAGAAATTGCTGCGAGTTTTAATTTTATTCCTTTGTATTTCTTAAAATCTGTGAATTTTTTAATTTTCATGATGGATTCCCCCTCTTACAGTAAAATCAAAATGCTGCCATTGCGAATCGATGTATCTTTTAATATTTTATTGATATCAAATTTAGTACCTGTATCACCGTCATATAAATAAATATTGCCATCGTCTTGTAAGCCTATTTCTGTCATCTCACTGATTGCTTTTACTAACAATTTGATAATATTACCTATTTTACGATTAGCAGGTAGATAAACATTATATGATTCATCCAATTCTGGAACTTTTAAGTTCACTAATACTTTATTATTCATTGTTTTCCTCCGGATCTACTACGTGTCTAATTACTTTTCTCTTACCACCATCTACTGTAAATGCCATATCTTTGAAATTAAGTTTTCGATCGTCCATCGTCAAATCTGTTATGCTAATGGCCATTTGACTTCCAGCGTCTGTTCCAAGCCAAATTCCGTTGCTATTATCAATTTTACTTTGATACCATGGTTCTACTTGTACATTTTTGTAGGAAGCATACAAATCAATAAAGATAAAGTGAGCATTTGTATATTGATCCGCATTCATAAATAACTGATTCATAACTGTTCTAGCACCTTCATTGATTTTATTTTTGTATTCGCCAATTCCCAATATAACGTAAATATTATTATCCAGGTTGTCTTTTTCTTTAATTACAGTATTATTCATTTCAATGATTGCTTGATCAAAATTATCTGTGTATGCAGTTACTCCCTCTACAACACGGTCGTAAGCTTTTACAAAATCGATGACATGTACTTTATTTCCTTCCATTTTAGTTAACAGTTTTAATAAGCCGAAGATAAAGTAAATTTTTTCAACATCCATAACACCCGTTAAGATTGTTGTAAACGGTCTTTTTTGAAGTTGAATGTCGTAATCTGTTTCGTATCGATATCATATCCCACTGGTACATTCGTTAAATTGTTTAAATGTGGTAATAATAAGTCGACAGTGACTGTATCCGGTACGCTAGGCACTGGTGGTACCTTGTATCCTTTATAAGCTTCCATTAATTTTGGTGCGGACATACGAACTACATTATTAATTTGACTTCTTTCAACGAATAATGCAGTTTGGAATTCATATGTATTATCTTCCAATTTAATTAAGCCTCTACCAAAGTATTTAGATGGCGTTAGTCCTCTCGGGCAACCTAACAATGAACGATAATCAGACTCATTTGGAATTTGTAAGCAAATTAGATGATTAAATGACTGCATGACTCTAGAACGAATTGCATTCGTTTGAATAGCAGTTACAATGAATACAACTCCATACTTACTACCATCGCGATAGAAGTTTGCAACGTTATCAATAATTCGAGGGAACGTTTCTGTGAACATATCATAACCATTGATAATCGTTATCATAAGCGGCAACTTTTGACCGCTATTCTTACAATATTCTTCATAGCTACCGCCGTAGTCGGCAAATAGTGCTTTTCTCTTTTCGATTTCATCATTAATCATTTGAAATGCATCCATTATTTTTTCAGAGTCATTGATACCCATGATATCTCCAATGTGTGGAAATTTATGAAACATTCGTAACATTTCAGAACCAAAATCCATAATGTAGATACTTACTTCTTGAGGTGTATGTTCAGTAGCAATACTCCAAATAATCGTCGTTAGTAAGTTTTCTTTACCGCTTCCAGCAGCTCCGTAAATAATCGTATTACCATTATCCGTTAAATTTAAATTTAACTGATTTTGTCTCTGATTATTTGGATCATCGTATTCACCAATCAAAGGATCAATTACATATGGTGTCGGTTTATAATTATATTTTTGTTTTAAATTGTTCAAATAAATGACTGGCTCTATTGGTGCAAGCCACAATGGATGATTTTCAATCTGTTGTTTTTTACCTAATTCATAAATGTATTTAACAAGGTTTGTCAATTGATCTCCAATATCTTTTGCCGGCGCTACTTTAATCACATCTTTGATTGTTTTTGTGACATAACCCACGTCGTCTACAAAGTTGATGGCATCGTCGATTTTTCTGACAATCTTATCGGATGGAACATATCTTGCCCCAGACCAACCGGATTGACCGATATCGAATAGGTCATTGTAACCAACTTGCAAGTAAAATCTTCCTGCTTCTTTAATCGATGCTGCATCTGGCTTTTTCAAAACTTCCATACTATCAGAACGGTCTTGTACTTTTAAGCAGATTTTGAATTTTGAGTTAGACCAAATCTGGTCGTTGACAACTCCAGAAGGTTTCTGTGTTGCCAAAATTAAGTGAACCCCTAAACTACGACCAATTCTGGCAGTAGATACTAGTTGTGCCAAAAATTCTGGTTGTTGGCTCTTTAATTCTGCAAACTCATCACTGATAATAAACAAATGCGCCATCGGTTCTTTTACTTGTCCTTCACGGAACATCTTCTGATACTTATAAATATCAACTGTACTTTCTCCTGTTTTGTCTTTTACTTCGTTAAAAATTCGTTGTCTTCTCTTTAATTCACTTTGAATGGACACTAAAGAACGATTGATTTCATTGGCATCTAAGTTTGTGATACTACCAATCAAATGTGGAATTTTAACTCCTGTTTCTTTGTTTTCAAAGGCACCTGCTAATCCTCCACCTTTGTAATCAATCAATACAAATTGGACTTCTCTTGGATCGTAATTTAATGCCAATGATAGGATGTACGTAATGATAAATTCAGACTTACCAGATCCAGTAGAACCTGCAATTAATCCATGTGGTCCATGAAATTTCTCATGTAAGTCCAAAATAAATGGTTCCCCATCGACATGGACACCGATACACGTTGCCAAACTTGTCACTGGGTTGTTTGTTTTCCAACGATTGGAAATATTTAACTGTTCAATTTTAGATACTCCAAACATATCCAAGAATGTGATGGATGATGGTAACGAATCGGCTCCTTTTGCGGTATTGACGGGTGTATTCGCAACCATTTTAGCATATTGCATAATATCAAATTGAGGATTCGTTTCGACTCTAAATTTCGTTTGTGAATCGTTTGTAATACTTTCGTCTATGATAGCTCCACTCTTATCGTCAATTTGAACGAATGTCTTACACTCTGCAGGTAAATTTTTCATAGAATCTTCAAACACTATTAAACCGAATCCATAATTCTTTTCGTATTTTTGGATTTCTGTCATAATTGGTATATTTTTAATTGTTTTATAGTCATCTGTAATAATTAAATAATATGTATGATAATTTTTATAAGGTTCTTTTTCTTTTTTATCGCTTTCTTTTTTCTCTTCCGATTCTTTTCCATCTGATAACACACGTTTATTTAATTCATCCGTTAAATAATTGGAAACCGTTTTTGCTTCTTCCAAAGTCGTTGCAAAAAATCTTTGACTTTTATCGTTCGTCCATAAATGAGACAATGATTTAGCAAATTCCCAATCTGATTCACTTTCTTTATTAGTAAAAATAATCATTTTTAAATCGGTACTACTATGAAGGGCAATTATTTGAAGCATCAATTCTTCAATATATATTTTCTTATTTGGCATATTTAAGATAAATGATACAATTTTATTTTCTGTTAATGATAATGCAATTGGTACATCGTTTAATGTACGATTATTTTGTGCTACTTTGATAGAATTGTTTAATAAATTATCTTCATCTAAAGTAAAGTGCTCTTCAGGAGCTTGAATTTCCAATTTTGCTGGTAAATCACCTAAACCTAATCGCAACTCTAAAAAGTCGTCATCTTCAATTTCACGAGACCAGTAGTTGCGATCTTTATTCTGAATGGCGGTTAAGCATCTTTTAATCGATACTGCATTATCGTCTAATATGCTCGCTTGTTTTTTCAAAATCGCAATGATCTGATTTTGTTTTTTCTGTAAGTATTCACTATACTTTGTCTGTCTTAACTCTTCTCTTTGTTTGGCTTTCTTTTTTTGATAGGATTGCAACAATCTTGGCATGATTAAACTTCCTACTAGCATGGCAACAACCATTAAAATTTGAGGCAAGACATCTAAGATTGTTTTTTCACCACTACTCAATCCTCGATAAACTGTCCATATCAGCATAAAAGAACCAGCAAACATAACTAGTGATGTTCCAATTGTGAGCCAAAAAGGCATCGATTCCTTTTCTTGGTTCCCTGGTGGCGAATCAATTTTGACTATTTCTGAGTCAATTACTTGACGCAATCTTGGAGTATGATAAAAATACTCATCTTCACGATAAAGGGCAACGTTTTTTTCTTCTTCCGTCACAGGTGTAAAAGCCGTGTTATCTTTTCCATCGGGGCTTTTTTTGGAAATTTGTGTTATTCCAGATACCGTTACTAAATTAGATGGATTATTTACTTCAATAAAGGTACCCATAAAAATAATTTTTAAACCATGAATAAAAAGGAGATCTCCAAATTTTAGTTGTTTTTGTTTGACCAAAGTATGATTGACATAGACTGCATTGGAAGTCGTATTTAATATCCAGATTCCGTTATTATTTTGAATGTTCGTTTGAGAATTGCTTAAATTATTGTTTTGATAGACAATGTTTGTTCCGGCATTACCAATTGTGATGCTTTGTATTTTGGAAGTATCATAACGTTTGAAATCTTCATGATCCGGTAATAAGTACAATAACAAAGTAATATTTCCATCTAGAATATTCAAAACGTAACAATTATAATTTGCGACTCTTGCTTCTTGGGCTACGACTCCTTGCAAAAGCACATTAACAGAACCAGAACTTTTTAAGAACCAGTCATTACCTTTTTTCTCAAATAAAATTAATATTGTATCTTTATAATCAATTGGTTTATAACTTAAAGAGAAAGTATCTTCTTCTTTAAAAGACAAATCGTATTTAAATAATTTTGCTTTATCTGCTATCAATATCTTCATAAACAACCCTCGTATTCTTATATGAAAATTATACAAAAAAAAAGAAGTTCATTCAATACTATTCCTTCTTTTTAGATATCTTGTCCTTTAATCTTCTGATTAGTTTTGCTCTATCGATATCACTCATGTTTACTAAGTCAATTCCAGCGTTGATAGCGTCTTGCATCGATACGATGATTCTTGTAAATGCATCTTCACTAATATTATAAGTATCGGTATCTTTTCCTTCTTTGATTTCAATCGTCAGATAAGGAGATGGTTCCCCTTCTTTGGCAAGACCTAGTACAAATTCTTTTAATTTTGGATAAGCATCGTTTCCTAAAAGTCCTACTAAAGATAAATTGCAATCTTCATTGGTTTCTAAGAATGCTGTAATCAGACCTTCTTTTTCGATGATGTAGGTTACAGTTTCTACATGTCTTACATCATATCTAGAAATTAAGATATGGTCTTCTTGTTTACTTTTATCAAATTGTTCATAAAACTTTAAGCGATTCATAGTTACTCCTTTCTTGCCGTCACTGTATAGATTGGGTTCCCAAGATTTGCAAAGCGATGTTCAAATTCTGTTTCAACATTATCTTTCGAAAGTTCTTCATCTTTGTGAAGATCTAAAGAAATGTTGTACAACTTGTATCCATATTGAGATAGTGACTCTAAAGAATACGTAAATAATATCGGATTGTCCGTCTTTTGAACGATTTCTTTTTGTCCTCTAAATATATAATCGTACTTTTCTAAGAAAATAGGACTCGTCAGTCTTCTTTTCGCCCATCTTTTCTTAGGCCACGGATCACTAAAATTTAAGTAAAGTCTTTCTACTTCGTGATCAAACACTTCATCAATTTCTAATGCATTCATGCGAATGATACGGATATTTGGAACATCACCGATGTGTTCTACGGCACGTGCTACAACACTATCGTACTTTTCAATTCCAATAAAATTGATATCTGGATACTTTTCGGCCATTCCTTTTAGGAAAGCCCCTTTTCCCATCCCCACTTCTACATGGATTGGATTTTCATTTTGAAATTCCTCTTGCCAATGGCCAATTTTATCTTTTGGATTCCATACAATGATGTTGGATACTGCCATAATACTTTCTTTGTTACGTACATTTCTAAGTCGCATTTTACCACCTTTTTTTATTATACACTGGAACCAAAAAAAATGATAGGCATATAATTAAATTGAAGGAGGACGTTATGAATAATCAAATGCCTTATCCATATCCTTCTAATATGCCAGGAGGCATGCCGAGCAATATGCCAGGACCTTATATGATGCAACAACCGGGATGTCATTGCAGTGGCGAATTAAAAGGATTAGAAAATAGAATCAATAAGTTAGAAAGAAGTGTCAAACGACTAGAAGATGCCATGATGCACATGCAAAGTGCTAGTCCTTACAATAGTTCTTATGATAGCACAAATTATCAAATGATGTAGTTTGACTTTAAGTGCCCTTTTGTTTATACTTATAGGTATAAATCAGGATTAGAAAGGGTGCTTTTTTTATGCAATTTGTAAGTGACGTTAAGAAAAAAGATTTTGATTCGTTCGTTCTATCCCACAGTAATGTTAGTTTTATGCAAAGTAGCACGTGGGGAGAGTTTTGGTCTAAAGAGATGAACCGCAAGCCGTATTACGTTGGCATCGTCGATAAAAAAAAGAAATTGGTTGCAGCAGCACTTCTTTTTAAAAAAGAGCTTCCTTTCGGACTTTGTTATTTTTACAGTCCGCGTGGAATGATTTTGGATTGGGAAAACAAAGGATTAGTTGAACTGTTTACAGAAGAAATCAAAAGATTTGCTAAAAAGCAAAAAGCGATTTATATCAAGATCGATCCAGAAGTAAAGTTACACGATTTAGATCCAGATGGCAACGTTTTAGGCGGCGACCATAGTGAACTAGTAACGTTCTTAAAATCTCTCGGATATAAACACTTTGGATTCAACAAGAACTTTGAAGGAAGTGAACCGCGATACACTTACCGGTTGGACTTAAGTATTTCAGAAGATCAACTATTTCAGAACTTTCATCCGACGACAAAGAAAATATTGAAACGAGGAAATCCTTATCAATTTGAAATTTATAAAAATGAGGATGCTAAAATTGAAGACTTCTACTTTACAATGAAGGAAACAGAAAAAAGAGAAGGCATCTTATATCATTCCATCGATTATTATCGAAACTTTTATGAGTCTCTTCATCCAAAAGATATGTCGAATTTATACGTCGTCAAATTGAATATTGCCAATGCAAAAAAAATTAATTTGGATAAGCAAGAAGAATTAAAAAAACAAATCGAACAACTTAGTGATGAAAAGTATAAAAACGAGGGAAAGAACAAGAATAAAAAACAAGAATACGTCAATCAACTGACGAAGTTAGAGAAAGAGTATCAAGAATTCGATGCAATAAACGAGGAAGAAGTTGTTTTATCTTCCATTTTGACCGTTCAATTTGGGGATACTGTATGGACTGTTCACGGCGGCAATGCTAGTTTCTTACGAGGATTAAATGCCAATTATTTTATCTATTACGAAATCATTAAAGATGCACAGAAAAATGGATTTCACTACATCGATTTCTTTGGGACGACGGGAGATCCAAAACCGGAGAATCCAATTTACGGAATTCATCTGTTTAAAAAGCGTCTCGGTGGGGAATATTTAGAATACATCGGTGAATTTGATTTAATTACGAGGCCAATCTATTACCGGATATTCTGTACCTTAATTCCGTTTTACCGTAAGATAAAACGAAACTTATTAAAACGAAAGGAGCAGTAGAGATGAAATTTGTATCATTAGAAGAAAAAGAGTTCGATTCATTTGCCAGGCATCATCCACAGGCAAGTTTCTATCAAGCATCCACTTGGGGACATTTAAAAGAAGAGAACGGTTGGCAGATGCATTTACTAGGTGTCAAAGACGGCAAAAAAATCATTGCTGCAACTCTTTTATTAGGAAAGAAAACTCCGATTGGATACCGCATGTTCTATGCGCCAAGAGGGCTGCTCGTGGATTACGATAACTACGATGTCTTATCTTTTTTTACAGAAGAAATTAAGAAGTATGCTAAGAAAAACAAAGGTATTTTTATAAAAATCGATCCTTATCTTTCCTACCAAGAACGTGATATCAATGGCGATATCGTCAAAGACGGAAAAGATAACAAGCATGCCTTTCAAAATTTACGCAAGATGGGTTACAAACATTTTGGCTTTAACATCATGCAAGATACGTTACAACCTAGATGGATGTTTGTGACCGAAACGAAAGGCAAAACACTGGACGATATTTATGCTCATATGGATCCAAAAACGAGACAAATTTTGCATAAGGCAGAGCGACAAGGCGTCTATACTCGTGAAATTTCTTATGAGGAACTGCCTAAATTTAAAGATATCATGGCTCATACGGGTGAAAGAAGAGAGTTCATCGATCGTCCACTTTCTTACTACCAAGAGATGTACAAGCATCTTCATCCAGATGGAACGTTAAAAATACTCGTTGCCGAAATTAACATGAAAGAACTAGTTGCCAAAACAAAAAAAGAAATTGCGGACATCCAAAAAGAGATGGAAGAACGTGCTTATAAACATGATAATCAACTGATGCCAATGAATGAGAAGAAATATGCCGCTAAGCAAAAAGAGGCACAGAATAACATCGAACGATTAAAAAAGAATGTTAGAAAATACCAAACTTATTTAGAAGAAGATGGAGATGTCATCACGCTAGGAGGAATTTTATTCTTGATTCATGGCAATGAGGTACTTTCTCTAGTCGGTGGTTCCTATGCCAAATATATGGAATTTCAATCTGCTTACGTCGTTCATTTTGCCGGATTAAAATATGCGTTAGAAAATGGATTTGACCGTTATAACTTCTATGGAATTGTTGGTAACTTTGATGAGCATAAAGAACTAGGTGGTCTTTATACATTCAAGAAAAGCTTCGGTGGAACCGTTGTCGAACTAATCGGAGAATTCGATTTGATTTTAAATACACCACTTTACCACTTATATCACCTAGCATTTAACACTTATCATTTCTTAAAAAACTTAAAGGCAAAGTTGCACAAATAAAAATATCCACAAAAATTGTGGATATTATTTTTTGATTGCACGTTTAATTGTTCTTAAACCATTATAAATCGTATTAAAACTGCTAACTGGTAGCGAGAACTCGCCAATGTATTCGATTACATTGCCACCGAATCCTCGTTTGAATTCATAAACACCATAGAGAGGATTGTTCTCTTTTTGAAAGTTTCCAGAAATACCGTAGAAATTACATGCTTGATACCCTTTTTCGTAGGCATCTTTGATATGAGCATCGTACATCGCATATTTGGGAGTAAACTTTCGGTATTCTTCTAAGCCTCCGGAAGTAAGTGTTAAGTATTCTTTTCCGTTCCACATAGAAAGTAGACATGCAATATCTTTTCCGGTTGGATTTTCTTTTTTAAATTTTTTCGCATTTTCTAATTCTTCTTTTAACTTAACTAAACGATTATCACTGACTTCTTTTTGATTTTTTAACTTAGCACCAACCATATCTTTCTGCATTTTTTCTTGAATTTCTTTGTTCTTCCGTTCTTCTTCTTGTAAATTTTCTTCGGCACTTTGTAAATATTTACCCGGATCTAGATGGGCAAAATAAATGGTCATTAAGTCGTGCATGTACTTATACATTTCTTGATAGTAGTCTAATTTTCGATAGAAAAAGTCTTTTCTTGTTGCAGTTGATTCAAATAACTGTTCCATAGTTTCTAAATCTTCTTCCGTTCCTTTTCGTACCGTCAAACCATTTCTTTGTGCTTGCTCTATATTTTTTCTCGTACTTTTAGAAAACTGACTCTTCTTCTCTTCATATGGCTCATCTAGTAGCATTCGGTAAGCATACCGTACTTGTCTTGCTTCTAAGTATAAGTTGAAGCCAAAATGTTGAAATCCTAGTTTGATTAAATTATCAAAACTCTCTTGATCTGGAGTCGTTCCTTCTGGAATGCTACCGTCGGCATTTCTTACTTGATAGACGAGATTCGGATCTATGACAATTTTAAATCCTTTTCTCTTTTTTACGAACTCTTTTAAATTTTCTACAAAAAATTTCAACAGTTGAAAATTATGATAATCAATTAGAAACCCTCTCGGTGCATAGAAGATTTTTCGTCCCATTAAAACAGGTTCTTCTTCTATTAACGTAGCGGCCAATATTTTCTTTTTTTCTTTTACACCTAAGTAATGGACGGTTCTTCCAGAACTTGCCTTTAAATCACCAAGCTCAGTCGTCTGCATAAAATTTGCTTGTTCATGGGTTTTTGAAAAATTTTGAAATTCACTTTTGGTTAACGTTACAAAGTCCATAATTATCCTCTTTTCTTGATCAATTTTCCTTTGATATTTTTAATAGCATCTTTTCCGAAGATATCGTATAGTACTCCATTTTTAGCACTGACAAAGAAGTAGATAGCTGCTCCTACTAAAGCATAGAACAATACATAGAAAATACTGTTTATTCTAGTTAAGTTATTAAATGGTAAGACAAGACGAATGACAAATAAGACGATAAGCATTACAAACAAGGACATCAAGGTTGGAATCAATTTGCGAAGAGTGTCTTCGTACTCGATTCCATGCTTCTTGTGTAAATATATAAGCGACATAAACGTTGCAACCATGTAACCGCACATCGTAGATGTAATAGAGCCATAATATGCTGGAAGTCCCATAGAGTTAAAGGCATATAAGAATGGAATGTTACAGATCACGTTGGTCATAAAACCACAGATTAAGATAATGAATACTTGTTTGTAATCTTTCATCATCTGAACAGTTGTAATTGTCGTCGTGAATAGGACCGTCGTTAATGCAACAAACACGAATAATTGATATACCGTTGGACCGTAATCACTAGCACCATAGAAAATCATCCATACTGGTTCTGCTAAGAAAGAAAGTCCTGCTACCATCGGTAATACTAGGAATAGAATGATTTCTAGAGCTTTGTTAATCTTACGATTTACTTCTTTCATATCTTTTTTGACGAAACTTGCTGAAATCGTAGGAATCAAACTAGATACGACACCAGTTCCTACAGAGATGACAATCATGTTCAGTTTATTTCCCCAAGTTGATACGATTCCCATGACACCTTCTGCTAATTCTGGTGTATAACCAATTCCGTTTACCAATACTTTTACAAGCATGACGACATCGATAGAGTTGTATAGTGTGCGGAATACGTCAATCATGACAAATGGAATTGCATAAGCGACTATCTGCTTGATAATTTGTTTATCTGTAACTTTTGGTTCTTCGGCATAGACAGTCTTTTCGGTTAGTTGTCTCTTATTTTTTTTCATCTTATGACGGAGGTAAAACCAAGATACTAAAGATGCTGGAAAAGCAGAAAAAACGGCAATTCCTACTGTTGCTGTCAAAGATAAGTTAAATACTTCTTTCGCAATTAATGTACCAAAAATAATGATACTGACTCGTACAATTTGTTCCAACACTTGAGAGATGGATGTTGGGACAAAAAAACGATGACCTTGTAAATAACCACGATAGACACTTAAAATCGGTACCACTAAAATCGCACAAGAAATTAAACGAATGACAAAGGTAATATCGGCAATACTGTTACCACCTTGTACATCGCCGATAATCAAATAAGCAATCGGTTCTGCAAATATCATCAGCACAATAAATGCAATGATACCAATGATGTTTAATGTCTTAATACTCAGTTTAAAGGCTCGTTCTTTTAACGAGTAATATCCTAGCGCATTGTATTCACTGATAATTTTGGAAATGGCCAAAGGAACGCCAGCAGTAGAAATTCCCAAGAAGATAGCATAGATGGAATACGCATATCCATACAAGGCTCCACCTTGATCTCCAATAATCGCATAAAAAGGAATTACGTAAATAATTCCTAGAATCTTACTTAATACAATACCCAAGGTGGCAATGAATGCACCTTGCATGAAATTTTGCTTTTTCATATGGCTTCACTTCCTGACTTTTATATTTTACCACACTTGCTTCAAATTAAAAAGATATCCACCGTTTTTGTGGATATTTTTCATCAAATCATCACTTTTATTATTTCGAAGAATCCGCTTTTGATTCATATAAAATCATGGCGCTAAAACAAAAAATTTGTTCATCGCTGTAGACTGAACAACTGACGGAAAACTTAATATCTTTTACTTCTACTCCATCACTTAAAAAGTTATTGATATCACTTTCTAAATCGTGTTCGTCTTCTTCATCAAATATTTTTACTTTCATATCATCACCCAAAAAAAGAATACCTTTTTTTAATTAGGTATTCTGTCGAATTTTAAGCAACGACGATATTTACAATTCTTCCTTTGATGACGATTACTTTCTTAATTTCTTTGCCTTCGATGTACTTTTTCACATTTTCTTGTTCGAATGCTTTTTGTTTAATGATTTCTTCTTCATCATCGGTATGGATTAAAATTGTACCACGTAGTTTTCCATTTACTTGGACGCCAATTTCTTTTTCGGAATCGATGGTCTTTGCTTCCTCGTATTTTGGCCATTCTGTTTCACAGATTGGTTTGTATCCAAGTTCTTCGTTTAATTCCTCGGTAATATGAGGAGCCATCGGATTCAATAGTTGTAGTAAGACATGGTAATCGGCTTTGGTAATTTCTTTTTGATCATCCATCTTGTTAGCTAAAATCATCAAGGTAGAAACAGCTGTGTTGTATCCCATATTGCCATCAATATCAGTTTGAACTTTCTTGATACTCTTATGGATTAGAGACTCTAGTTCTTTTGAATACTCGTTTCCTTCTACTACTTTCTCTTTTAGACGAATTACTTTATCCAAGAATCTCTTACATCCTTTTAGAGAGTCTGTACTCCAAGGAACATCTTGTTGATAATCACCCATAAATAGTTCGTATACACGCAATGTATCAGCACCGTATTCTTTTACGATATCATCTGGATTGATGACATTTCCTTTTGATTTGCTCATCTTTTGGTTATCTGATCCCAATACCATTCCGTGACTAACTCTCGTCCATATCATTTCTTTATGTGGAACTAGTCCGATGTTATATAAGAATTGGACCCAGAATCTCGCATATAGCAAGTGTCTTGCTGTATGTTCCATCCCACCGTTATACCAATCGACACGGCGCCAATATTTCATCGCATCCATCGATGCAAACTCGTGTGTATTGTGAGGATCCATAAATCTTAAGAAATACCAAGATGATCCTGCCCAGTTTGGCATCGTGTCAGTTTCCCGTTTGGCTGGTCCGCCACAATGTGGACAAGTTGTGTTCACCCAATCCGCGATTTTGGCTAATGGTGATTCACCGTTATCTGTCGGTTCATACTCGGCAACATCTGGAAGTAGCAATGGCAAATCTTCTTCTTTCATCGGTTGCCAACCACATTTTTCACAATAGATCATTGGAATTGGTTCACCCCAGAAACGTTGACGTGAGAAAATCCAGTCACGCATCTTGTAGTTTACTTTTTCTTTTCCTGCATGATTACTTTCTAAGTACTCAAGCATTTTGTGGATTGCATCTTCTTTATTTAGACTATTTAAGAAGCCAGAATTGATGTGAATTCCGTCTCCTTCCATTGCTCCTGGATGGCAAGCGTATTCGTACGTTTTCTTATGAAGTTCGTCTTTGATTTCTTTTTCTATGGTCTCTTTCGTTGCCCATTCCGCTTCAAATTGTTCGTCATCTTCTCGCTCTGGACTTACTTGTTTATCACTCTTTAACTCAAATAGGAAACCGGTCGATTCGATATTGAAATATTTGTCTTTGTTATAAGCATAGTAATGATGATTTACTTTTGGAAGTTCATGGACTAGTTCTAAATCAGTGTAGCCCGTTTCTTCCTTTACTTCTCTTAGAGCACATTCTAATGGAGTTTCTCCTTCTTGAATGGTTCCTCCGATAAATAGACGGCCACCTTTTTCATGCCAATTGATTGTCAAATATTCCTCTTTTTCTTTGTTATAGACGATTGCTACAATCGAATTTTTCTTTGTTTCATTTTCATGCGGTTTGCCAGTAACTTCTTCTAGTACTTGAATGATTGGGATATTAAATTTAGTTGCAAATTCGTAGTCTCTTTGATCGTGTGCTGGTACAGCCATAATGGCACCAGTTCCGTAACTTGCTAGAACATAGTCACTAATGTAAATTGGCAATTTGGCACCGTTTACTGGATTGATGGCATAAGCGCCTGTAAACACACCTGTTTTGTTTTTATTTAGTTCTGTTCTTTCCATTTCATTTTTCAAAGCACACTCTTTTTTATATGCTTCTACTTCTGATTTGTGTTCTGGAGTCGTAATTTTATCAACCAATTTATGTTCTGGTGCCAAGACACAGTAAGTGGCACCGAACAACGTATCACAGCGTGTAGTAAATACTGTGAACGTATCATCGTAACCATCCACTTTGAAGTTGATTTCGGCACCTGTCGATTTTCCAATCCAGTTAATTTGACCGAGTTTTACCTTTTCAGCAAAGTTTGTGTCATCCAGTCCTTTTAACAAATCTTCTGAGTAATCGCTCATACGTAACATCCATTGTGATTTTTCTTTTTGAACGACTTTGGTACCGCACCTTTCACAGACACCACCAGCGGCATCTTCATTAGAAAGTACAGTTTTACAATTTGGACACCAATTTACTGGTACGGTTGCTTTGTATGCCATGCCGTGTTTATAAAATTGTAAGAATTGCCATTGCGTCCATTTATAATAATCAGGGTCGGTCGTAGAGAACTCTCTATCCCAGTCGAATGAAAAGCCAAGAGACTCCATCTGTCGTTTGAACGTGTGAATATTTTCTTTGACTGCTTCTTTTGGATGAATGTGATTTTTGATGGCATATTGTTCAGCAGGTGCACCGAATGCATCCCATCCCATTGGGAACAATACATTGTAACCTTGCATCCGTTTCATTCTAGCGATTGCATCTTGGGCCGTATAACTTCTAACGTGTCCAACGTGAAGACCAGCACCAGAAGGATATGGGAACTCTACTAGAATGTAGTATGGTTCTTTCTTACTTCCCGTCTTTGCTTCGAATGTATTATGTTCAATCCAATAATTTTGCCATTTTTCTTCTATTTTTTTTGTGTCGTACATACTTTTGTCAGTCCTTTCTTTTGTAATCTTTTACCATAAAGCATGAAGGAAATATAAATTACAGGAATACATAAGAGTGCTGCAATCAATATTTGCCAAATTGTGCCATTTACTTGCGTTGCTAAATATGCGATGAGGGATAAATCGAATGAACATACCAGTGATATTTCGCGAAGTAGTGAAAAATAGTTTACTTTTTTCAAATCTAATTGATAGCGTTTTACTAAGTACATTACTTCCGCAGGATATGCGGCCTCATCGACCTTTTGACTTCCCTTTTTCTTAATCTTTTCTAGTCGTTTCTTCTCTTTGTTGATGACAGCAAAATTGTATATTACAAACACCAACAAGAAAATAATAACAAATATGATAATATCTGATACAACTTGTTCCATCTTTCCCTCCATTAAAAAACGCCCTTATCAATCGATAAGGACGAAATCATTCCGCGGTACCACCTTAACTTCATGAATGTTATACACTCATGCACTTAACGATGTAACGGTCTCCCTTAGCAATATACATGGCAAGTTCAGAAGTTCTATCCCTAATTTCCACCAACCATTAGGTCTCTTGTTTGATAGAAGTATCTTACTACTCCAAACATGCTTTTCAAAATTAAACTTATTATATTAAATTTCGCCAATATAATCAAGTAATTTTAAGAACAATTTTGTATGGTCTTTCGATAAGCCATCGCGTCTTAGTTTTCGAATTTCAATTCTCTTCTTACTTATTGGAAGATTAGAGAACACAATGGAAGAAATTCGTTCCTTGATAAAGGTATTGATCTTTAAGTCCATTAAGATACTGTCGATATCGTCATTAATCAAACGAACAGCACTGATTTCGATATCTTTTCCTTTGACATTTAAAACCAATTGGCCAACACTTGGAATATCTTTCAGTTCGACAATTAAGTCGTTATCATCTAGATATACGTTCGTAGATTTCTGGCTATTGTTAAACAATGCCGTGATGGAATCTGCTAACTTTGTGTTCCGGAAACGGAATTTATAATTTCTCGTATCCGGTACAATTCCTTTTTTACCTTCTAACGATTTGATAATAACCGTATAATTACTTGGTGTATAGTTGAATTCAATCGAAGTCTTCAAGAAATATCCTTCTTTATAAAGAGAAGTTACACCATCATCTTCATATAAGACGTAACTGTTGCTCTGCCCGGGGAAGATTTGAATTTCCATATCACTCGGATTTCCGACATTATTCAGGTTGCTTTTATTCGATAATGGAATAATCGCTCCAGAACGAACGAACACTGGATAATCATCTTCTTTAAAGAACGAAACGTACTTTTTATTCCCAATAAACGTCTTACCTGTGTTGTAATCGTACCACATACCTTCTGGGATGTAGAATCTATGAGTTGTTCGGTTCATGACAGAATCTTTTTTGGTAATGATTGGTGCCACCAACAATTCTCTTCCAAAGTAATATTCATTTCGATACGATTCATCATCGTATACCCAAGGAAGTTTGTAATATAACGGTTGTACGATTGGAACACCTTTTTCATAGTAATTGTATGCTTCCGTATATAAATAAGGAAGAAGGCGATGTCTCAAGCGTAAATATTTTTCCGTTATGGCAACTGTTTTGGCATCCCAGCGCCAAGGTTCCTTCTTGTAGTATTTTCCACGTGCGGCATGGAATCGTAAGATTGGGCTAAATACCCCTAACTCGACACTTCTAATATAAAGTTCGGATTCTTCAACACCACCATGGTTTCCACCGACATCTGTACTAATCCAAGAAACTCCTGCATTGGCGGCTGTTTCGTTTAACCATGGAATTTTCTTTAAACTTTCCCATGTAATTTCCGTCTTTCCTGTATAACAGACTGGATAGCGATGTGTAGCAACACCGGCATTTCTTCCTAACAACATTCCACGTTTTGCTTTGTTTCTAGAAAGATCTAGGAAATGGTAGTGGTTTAGTACCCAAAGGGGATACTGATCTGGATCGGCAACATCGTAATCATTCCAGAAGAAATCAACTCCTTTAGTCTCCAAAGGGTGAACGAACATCTTCAAGTAAACGTCGATGTTTTTTGGATCTTTATAATCTAGATGGATTGGTTTCCCATTTTCAATTCCTAAATATTTAATGGCTTGTTCATAAAACTCTTCATGCGGGTACAGACCTTCTTTGGGATTTACTTGTAAACCGACACGAATGTTCTTGTCATGCAATTTCTTAATCATCTCATCGGGATTTGGAATTAAGAATTTATTAAACGTATACCCTGTGAATAAGTTTCTTTTCTTTCCATTTTCATTAATTTCTCTGATGTGCCAATCTTTGTCTAATAAAAAGACTGCTAACGGAATGTCTCGTTTTTCAAATTCATTGGCAACTTTTAAAATATCTTCAGTCGTATAGTTTGTATTTCGACACCACCAATTTCCTAATGCATAGCGTGGGATTAGTGGTGGTTTTCCAGTTAATTTAAAGTAGTCCTCTAAACACCCTTCGAAATCGTCTCCATACATGAATAAATAGATATCGGTATATTGCTCTCTCGGTGCAATCGTACCATCTAAGTTAATCATTTCATCTTTCGAATCATCGAGTGCTACAAATCCATCCAATGAAAACAATCCTTTTTTAAACTTCGGATCGACATCATAGGAGCCGATTGGTCCTTGATAATTTCGTACTTCTGGATGGCCGTAATACCAATAATTTCCACTGCTTAACAAAGTTACTTTTAAATTGTTTACGGGCATGACACGCCCCGCATCGAATGCTCTTTCTTTTTGATATTCTAACTTAAAGTAACCTGTTACAATTTCCAAATATTTTTCATCTTGCCTTACTTGAAAAACAGTTTCAGGAAATGCTCTAGAAGATACCAATCTTGTCGCACCATCATAAAATGATCCTTTGGGATTGTATTCTAATCTAATTAAACGTTCTGAAAGAACGGTAAAACGATAGTTATTACCTGCAATTACTGATTTGGTATTTGGTTTTAAAATGCGGTAGTCCGGTTTAAATTGGTCACCCATATCATACATAGCAATCACCCTATTCTTCTATTACAATAATATCATAAGTCCACAAAAAAAGAAACATCATGTTTCTTTTTTATCGTATGTTTTTTTGTCATATTATGCGAATAAATCAGTTGTTAAACTACTATCGTTGATGGTTGCATTGCTATAAGTATAACTTTCTAATAATGATCCGATAAGCGGGATATTGTAAAGTGCCATTACATCTTCCTCTGTCATTTCTTCCATTGGAAGTGCATCTGCTACTACACTCGTATCAACTTCTTCACCGATACTGAACGTTGCATCCATCAAGAAATGGAATGTGTATTCTTCATCTAACGTCATCGTTGCTGTTAAATCTAATTTTCCATGATATTCGCTATTAGCGGATACTTCTTCTGAAAGAACTGTACCAGTTAACTTGAATGTTAAACTTTGAATCGTAACATTTAAATCTAATGTCTTTTCTGCACCAGAACCGGTAATTGTACCAGAGACGATTGTAGTGCCATCAGATGTTACTGTAATTTCTGTCGTATTATCGTCTGTTGCAACAAATTTTAATGTAATAGTAGACGTTTCAGTCGTTCCACCTTCATTTGCTGTTGTCGTTACGCTATAATCGCTATAATAATCATAATCATAGTCATAATTATAATCATATTCATAATCATCATAGTAATAGTCATCTAACTCATCTTCTACTACAGATGTTTGAACAATTGAGAACTCTCTCGTTTTTTCATACGTGTAATATTGGAATTTTAAGTCTTCATCCCCTAATTCTGTTAGTAACACTTCGTTAAATCCTTTGATATAAACGCTTAGTGTTGGGAATGATTCAGTTGTATTGCCATCCGTTAAATTTTCTTTTTCAGCTGTAATCTGATCGTTCATGCTTGCAATGATGTCTTCTTTTGTTTCTCCTGAAACATCGACTAAGATGTTCATTGCTTCTTCATTATTTTGAATTTGTTTGTAGAATTCTTCTAAAATTGCTGTTGTACGTGTGTTATCTAGAGGAACACTGTTTTTTGTTACCTTTACTTCTTCTCCATTTACTGTAATCGTCGTCTTTTCAGATGCAAAGTCATCATCCTTTAAACTATTCTTTAAAGATTCAATAAACAATTCTCTAAAAATATCGTAATTGACATATTCTACATTAGCAAAAAAGCTTTGAAATTCTTGATCTTCATAATAATATCTTTGGAATGCATCTTTGACCATCATATATGCTTTGTTATCAGCAAAAATCATAGATAATGCCATATTTTGTGCATCTAACGCGTACGTCATATCGACAGATGATTTCTGTGCCTCTTTATTTTCGGTATAATCCATATCTAGACCAATTTGACTAAAACCTAATCCTAATTTCTCATCTAGTGTGATATCAAGATCTGCTTGCATGCGAATCTTATCTGTGTTTTCCATGAAATCATAGAAAGACTCAATCGTTCCTTCTTGATTCAACCCAGAAAACAAATCTTTTGAAAGTGTATCAATCGTTGTAATTGTAATATTTTTGGGACTTCTAAATACATTGAATCCATATGCAATCAACACGCAACCGATGACTGCTATGATCAATATTGCAACAATTCCCATGACTTTCTTTTTATTCATAATCTTACCTCTCTTCTACTTTAATAATTTTATTATATCATATTATCCTTCAAGATACATCATATAATATTCATCAAATGTAATTTTTTGGTTATAAATTTCAGTTGCTACTTCTACACCTACATAACGATAATGCCATGATTCTGATGAAAATCCAGTAATATCTTCTTTTGACTTTTGATACCTTTCGATAAAACCGTACTTATAAGAATTGTTTCGAATCCAAGTATACTCATCTGAATCAGCAAATGTAGAGGTGTCCGTCGACATCACATCGACACAAAGACCAGTCTGATGCTCTGAAAATCCCGGTTTGGCAACAAATCTATCGACGTAATTTTGGCCGTAAGTGGCAAGATACAAGTCGTACACTTCTACTTGTTCAGCATAACTTCTATAAGCTGAACGAGCTTTGATATGATAACCTTCTTTTTCGGCATCGTCTACTAGGCGCTTGAATGCTTCTGCAGCCGTTCCTGCCATCTGTTGTTCGCCGTCAATGGAATATTCTTCATCTAATGTCGTTAAATTTTCAGGTGTATAAGTAGAAGTTAAACTATGGTAGTTATTTACTAACATGGTTTCGCTATAAGTATCGGTTTCGCTTAGTGATGTATATTTTTCTAAATCCAGACCTAATCCAACATAACGAAGCGCATCTTCCCAATTACAGAAATTTTCGTATTGATATGCAATGTATCTATCAACATACTTTAATTTTGCATAATCAGTAATTAGAATTTTACTGATGTTTTCGACAAAATCGTGGTTGATAAACCCTTTCACATCATCGTTTGTTCCGTGACTAAATATGACATTGATGTCGTTATCTGTATATCCTTTGGAAACCAGTTGGTTAATGTTTGAAATATAATTTTCATGATCTACATAAGTGACATTTTTATAATGTTCATAATTTTCTTCTATGTAATCCGAGCTTACAAAAGCGGCATTTAAAGAAGCGTTTTCTCCTACTTCTTTAATCTTAGAATAGTTTCCAGAAAAGATAATTTCGTGACTTGCTTCTTTGGAATAGTTTAACTCCATTAAATTATATTCTTGTACCTTATAAATGGTGATACAAGATGCAATGACGATGATGATTGCCAATATGACACCAAATAAAATTTTAGCAGTCTTGGTGGGCTTCAACTTTCTTTTAATTCTCATGTATACCTCCTATTGTCATTATACCATAACTTTGAGAAACTTTGTCCCTTCAAATGATATATACAACAAACGAGATAAAAATGGAACGATTTAAAAAACTTTATCGATTTTTTTACTCATGTTATAATACAGGTGGTGATTTTATGACAAATACATTTCCTTATAGCGATTCTAACAAACGATATCATACTTTGGATTATTATTATCGTCATAAATACGGATGCAAAGTTTTTAAAGTCAGTTTGAATGCTGGTTTTACTTGTCCAAACAGGGATGGAACAGTAGGTGTCGGTGGTTGTATTTACTGTTCTAGTTCAGGATCTGGAGAATTTGGTGGCAATCCGAAAGAAGACTTAGTGACTCAGTTTGAAACGATTAAAAATCAGATGTTAAAGAAGTGGCCTGATAATATGAAATACATCGGATATTTTCAAGCAGGTACCAATACGTATGCAGATGTTTCCGTATTACGTAAAAAATACGAATCTATTTTAAATTTAGAACATGTCGTTGGGCTTCATATTGCGACGAGACCGGATGCTATTTCAGATGAATGTTTGGATCTTTTGAGTGAAATCAATCAAAAAACAGATTTGACTATCGAACTAGGATTACAGACAATCCACGAGAAGACTGCTATTTTAATTAATCGCTGCCATAGTCTTGATACATTCGCTCGAATGGTAGAAAAACTACGAAAGAGAAAAATTGCGGTCGTCGTTCATATCATTAACGGTCTTCCTTATGAAACTCCAGAAATGATGATTGAAACAGCACAGTATTTAGCAAAGTTAGATATTCAAGGTGTCAAAATTCACATGCTTAGTATTTTGAAAAATACACGATTAGCAAAAATTTATAAAGAACATCCATTTCCATTGTTGTCGCTAGAAGAATACGTGCAAGTTACCGTTCGACAACTCGAATATCTTCCGCCGGAAATGGTCATTCACCGGATTACCGGTGATCCCAAGAAAGAAGATTTAGTGGCACCGAATTGGCTTTTAAAAAAATTTTGTGTCATCAACGAAATCGACAAAAAAATGGCAAAAGAGAATATTTATCAAGGCGATTTGTATAAAAAATAACGATTTACGTCATAATAACAATGGGTGGTATTATGACGTTATTCTTTTTATGTTTAAAAATTTTCTTAGCCCGCATCGTCGATGTCTCGTTAGGAACGATTCGAACGATTCTTACCGTCAAAGAAAAATCGTTTCTCGCTAGTCTCATCGGTTTTGTTGAAGTGCTCGTCTGGTTCATCATCGTACAAGAGGCACTCAATACGACCGAAACAAGTATCGTCATTGCAATTTCTTATGCGTTAGGATTTGCTACCGGAACGTACATAGGAAGTATTCTATCTCGAATTTTTATTACTGGAAACTTAAGCGTTCAAGTTATTACAACGAAAGAGGAACTTGTCACCCTGCTACGAGAAAAAGGTTACGGCGTTTCCATTATGGATATTACGGGACGAGAGAAGAAAAATCAAATGATGTTGTTTATTGAAATTATCGATAAAAATATGAATCATCTAGAATCGCTCATTCATAAAGTGGATCCAAAAGCATTCATCGTTGTAAATGAAACGAAATATGTACAAAATGGCTATCTCTTAAAATAGTCTTTTTTTTTGCACAAAAAAAGGAAGAATTATCTTCCTACACTGATTGTTTCTGGTAATGTGCTACCACCGTCGATTACGATTGTAGAACCTGTAATGTAACTAGATTCTTCGCTTGCTAAGAATGCGGCTAGTTCTCCTAATTCATTAATTTTACCAAGTCTTCCCATTGGAATGGCATCGGCGATTCCATCGATTACTTTTTGAGGATCTTCGGCATTAGAATCTTCGGCGATTCCTTGTACCATCGGAGTCTTGATATATCCCGGTAAAATGGCATTGACGTTGATGTGCTTTGAAGCAAATTCTACGGCAAGAGACTTGGTAAATCCTACCAATGCTGCCTTTGTCGTTGCATAGGCAACTTCACCTGGGTCTGCCACAGAAATTCCCGTAACACTAGATAGATTGATAATCTTTCCATATTCATTTTCGACCATGTAAGGAAGAATTTCTTTCGTAACGTTCCAAGAACCGTTAATATTGACATCAAAATGGAAGTCTCTTTCTTCATCTGTCATCTCTAAGAACGGTTTGATTCTGGCAACTCCAGCATTGTTTACTAAAATATCAATTCTACCAAACTCTTTGATGACATCTTGAACAGACTCATGAATCTGTTCTTTATCCCGGATATCTACTAAGTGACCTCTAATATTGTATCCTTTTTCTGTTAGTAAATCCGCAACTTCAAAGACACGTTCGTTGGAGTCTGCTACGATGACAGTTGCACCATACTTTAAAAACATTTTTACAATTCCTAATCCATTTCCCATGGCACCGCCAGTTACATAGGCGATTTTTCCCTTTAGTTTCATATAACCTCCTTGTACTCTATATCACCATTATACAAAATTCTAAGAGATTATACAATTTATTTTCTTATTCAAAAAATTTTACTTTACTCTTTTCTTTGGTAGAGTATACTGATAATTCATTTTTTTGATTTAACGTTGCTAAATAGACCGCTTTCAAATCGGTATAGCCTTGTTTTTTAAGTTTATTGGATAACCAACGAGTCGATTTATTTAACGCTTTTAAGTTTTCCTCTACATATTGACCGTCGACTACGACATTGAAATTCAACTGTTGTGATTCTGTCTGTTTAATAATCGGTTGTTTCGGTAAAAAACTCAAGTGTCCATTTGACTCTAAGATTGCGTAATTGATTTCACCGACATCAAAATATCCGGCAATTCTGGCTTCTTGAAGGACGTCATCGATGTCTAGTTTTGCTAATATCATATTTTCTCGTAGCCACTGTCCATCTTCAATCAACAATAATGGTTTTCCACTTAAGACGGATCTTGCTTTTAAACTTTTAGTTGTAATGACTGATACAAAAACTGCGATTGCAGCGTAGACTGCCATTGCAATTACAAAAATCCAGTCGTTTTCTTGAGTATTGATTGCCATATCGGCAGCAATCGAACCAATCGTGATGCCGACGGTGTAATCAAACATGTTCAACTGACTAATCTGTTTTTGACCCATCCATTTTGTGAGTAAAAACAAAACAATAGCTGAAATCACACTTCTAATTACAACATATAAATAACTCATACCATCACCAGTAATAGTATGAGTTTTTCTGATTTAAAATATTCCCTCGATATTTCCTTCGTCATCTAAATCGATGGCTTCATATGCCGAAACTTTTGGAAGTCCAGGCATCGTCACGATATTACCAAGTAAAACTGTTATGAATTCAGCACCGTTGTAAAGACGAACTGAACGAACATGAATGGTATTGCCAATTGGGGCATTCAACAATGTTGCATCGTCTGATATCGAATACTGTGTTTTAGCTACACAAATTGGTAAGTGATTTCGGTTTAATTTCTCAATTTGGGCTATTTGTTCTTCTGCCTCTTTCGTATATTCGACCCGATCGGCACGATAGATGTCATGAGCAAGAATGGCAATTTTCTCTTTGATTTCTAAGTTCTCATCATAAAGTGTTTGAAAGCGATAATGATTTTTCATTTCCTCTTTTAAGACCGTTGCTAGTTCAATCGCTCCTTTTCCACCATCTTTATAGGCAGTAGAAATCGCAAGAGATACTTGGTTTTGTTCACAGTAATCGATTAATACATCGATTTCCTTCTTGGTATCTGTTTGAAATTTATTTAAACATACGGCAACTGGAACACCATAGCGTTTCATGTTCTCTAAGTGAACTTGTAAGTTTGGCAGGCCTTCTTTTACTGCTTGCGGATTTTCTTTTGTGATTTCCTCTTTTGGAACGCCAGCATTGTATTTTAATGCCTTTAGTGTGACTACCAAAACGATGGCATCCGGACTAAGGCCTGCTTTTCGACACTTGATATCCAAAAATTTTTCTGCTCCTAAGTCGCTACCGAAACCTGCTTCTGTCACCACATAATCGCCAAGTTGCAATGCCGTTTTAGTGGCAATGATACTGTTGCAACCATGAGCAATATTAGCAAATGGTCCACCATGAACAATAACCGGTGTATGTTCTAAAGTTTGTACTAAATTTGGTTTCATCGCTTCTTTTAGTAAGACTGTCATAGCACCTGTTACCTTTAAATCTTTTGCATAGACTGGTTTTTTATCGTATGTATATCCAATTAAAATTTGATCTAGTCTTCTTCTTAAATCTGCTTCATCTTCGCTTAAACAGAAAATCGTCATAATTTCACTTGCTGCAGTAATCTGGAACGAATCAGATCTTGGTACTTCTTTCTTCATACTAAGACCAATTTGAATCTTTCTTAGGGCACGATCGTTCATATCCATACATCTGTAAAAACAAATGGTATCGGGATTGATATTTAGTTCATTTCCTTGAAATAGATGATTATCGATTGCGGCACAAAGTAAGTTATTGGCACTCGTGATGGCATGAAAATCTCCTGTAAAGTGTAAGTTGATATCTTCCATCGGTACGATTTGAGATTTGCCACCGCCAGTCGCACCTCCTTTTAGTCCGAAGACCGGCCCCATAGATGGTTCACGAAGGGCTAATACAACATTGTCTCCTAAACGATGGAACGCATCTCCTAGACCGATGCTGACAGTGGTTTTTCCTTCTCCGTATGGAGTTGGTGATACTGCTGTTACTAAAATCAATTTGCCGTTTTCTTTCTTTGGAAGTTTCTTGACATCAATTTTTGCTTTATCCGTTCCGTAGTACTCTAAAGCATTGCTGATACCTAAATTCTTTCCAATCAATCGAATCGGTTTTTTCTTTGTTTTTCTGGCAATTTCTATGTCTGTCATCCTTATCACCTCTTTTTTTATTATACACGTTAAAGATAATAAATGAAATGAAATTCCAAAAACATTTCTGGTTTTGAATCAGGATTTTCCTGTTTTACGCTAAATTTTCTTCATTCTTTTCTGTTTTTGGTTCTTTGCAAAAGTTTTGGGATTCTGATAATCTAGCCAATCGAAAGGGAGGATTTATGAAAAAAATTATTTTATGGATAACAATTTTTGCACTTTTACTAACAACGAAAACGGTCAGTGCGGCAACTCAAGATACCTTTTATGAAGGAAGTTATATTCCCAATGCCTACATTAAAAAATTACATAATGGCAGAGGAACTTACAAACAGATGAAGTTTATCATTCGGCAACGAGATGGTATGTTTGCCTATTGCATTGAACCTTGGGAGACATTATCATCGTATGACCCATACGACGAATCTTATAACATACACGATTTGAGTGATGAAGTTCTAGAACATATTAATAAGATTGCGTATTACGGATATGGATATCAAAACCATACAGATTCCATTTGGTATGCGGTGACACAATTGATGATTTGGCGCTACGTAGAGCCTGGTGATGAGTTTTATTTTACAGGAACGTTAAATGGAACCAAAACAACAAAATATGATGCCATGTTTCAGGAATTAGAAAATCTTGTTCAACAATCATCACCGCTTTCTTTTCAGCCATCCAGTATTTCTTTCTTATTAGGCACAACAGGTAATATCTCTGTAGTAGGTGATTTAAACAACTATCAAATTCAAGCATCAGATGGTTTATCTTTTACTGTTCAAGGTCAAACGATTTCCCTTCATAGTAGTGTACCTGGTACGTACCAATTACAATTTGTAGAAAAGGAAAATAATCGTTCTAATATTCCACTTGTTTACCGCGATGCAAATTCGCAAAGTTTACTAGTAGTTGGATCCAAACGAGCCAATCAATATACCATTCCTGTCACAATATATACAGGTTCTATCGAACTCATCAAACAGGACTCGGCATCCGCTAGCATCTCATCTGGTGAGGCTAGTTTAGCAGGGGCAAAATTCTTGATTCAAAAGGAAGATGGAACATTCTCAAAAACAGTAACCATTCCTGAAAGTCTATCGGTTTCCATATCTGGATTAGCTGCAGGAAACTATACTATTACAGAAGTCAAGGCAGGAGAAGGATATCAATTGAATAAAAAGATAGAAACCATCGTTTTAGATGCGAACAATTATCAAATTCTTATTCCATTTTATAACGATGTAATTGAAAAGAAGATTACTATCTACAAAACATATGGAACTAGCAAGCAATTATGGCCAGAAGAGAATGCCGTTTTTGAAATTTATCATAGTGAAGAACTCATTGCAACCATTCAAACTGATGAGAATGGTTATGGAAGTATCAACTTACCATATGGAACTTATAGAATTAAACAGATACAGGGAAAAGATGGATATGACTTTGTACCAGAATTTACCGTTTCAGTAACAGAAGATGATGAAGAATTATTCTATCCGTTAACAGATTATCTAAAAACAGGTACTTTGCAAATTTATAAACGCGATTGGGATAGTCAAGAGTTGATTGTATTGGATGGTTTTCAATTCTTGGTTACCAATCTGGAAACGAATGAAGAATATACAGTTTTCACAAAAGATGGAATTGCTACATTATCTGAACTTTTACCTGGTCGATATTCTATCCAGGAAGTTACTAGTGAATCTGGTTATCAAATAGAAGAACAAGCATTTTTCTTTGAAATTACAGATGTAGATTTAGAAGAAGCAAACTTTATTTACAGTTTCGATATTTACAATAAAAAAGTAAATGTTCCAAATACCGGTGTCGATGCTTTCTCTTCTACTATTTTTGGAATATTATTAGTCGCCATCGGGAACATAGTTTTATGCAAGCGAAAACTTGGATTTTAGCAATTCTCATCTTTGTGCTAGCATGGAACTATCTCATGCCAACTGTCTCAGTAACAAAAAATAGGTTTTCAGTTCCTTCTCTTCCTATCGAAAAAGAAGAGAAAACGGTTCCTTTGATATCTCCTGTTACCAATGATATCGATTTTCATACTTTAGAAATTCCAAGTATCTCTTTATTTCAAACATTTCCTGATAATCAAACCGTAGAAAAAGGAATCACTATTTTAGAAAACAGCACCCATCTCACGATTCTTGCCGCTCATTCTGGCTCTGGCCCAATGGCAATTTTCACACCGATAGAACTTCTACAAATTGGAGATGAAATCGTTTGGAATCAAGAATCATACTTGATTTCGGATGTATATTACACTTTAAAAGATGGGGATATTGATTTATCTCTATCGAATCAGTTTCAATATTTAGTTTTGACAACCTGTAGTCAAAGACAAAAAGGAAAGCAGCTTGTTATCATTGCAAAAAAATAACTCAAGATTCACTTGAGTTATTTTGCATAATAGTAATTGCTGTTTGTAGCACTGTATCGGTTTCTAAAGTATCCGTTTCACCTGAATTTTCGGTTTCTGATACCTCAATATCTGGTTTTACACCTACTTCATTAACTGTATTTCCATTTGGACTTAACCACTCTTGAACAGTAAACTTAATGGTTGCACCAGTCGATAACTTATATGATTCTTGAATTGTTCCTTTGCCATAACTTGTCGTTCCAATTACGGTAGCATCTGCTGATTCTTGTAAAGCAATGGCTAAAACTTCTGAAGCACTTGCTGTCGCGCCATTGATTAGTACTGTTATCGGTTTTTGGAAACTACCAGGACCTGTAGAATAAATCGGTTGAATGATTCCATTCGTATTCAATTGGTAAACTACTTTGTCTTTCGTTAAGAATAAGGATGCAATTTGAGTGGCTACTTCTAACTGTCCACCTAAATTATCTCTGACATCAATTATCAAAGATTCAATATCATTTTCTTCTAATTCATTCAATGCTGTCTGAAATTGATTGAAAGTATTAGAGGCAAAGTTCGTGACTTTAATATAACCAATTCGTTTGTCATCTTTTTCAAATATTTGCGATGTGACAGAAATTAAATCAATTCGGTCGCGAGTGATCGTTACATCAAACTCTGCTTCATCGCGTCGTAATGTCAATGTCACATTCGTACCAATTTCACCTTGAATTAATTTACCAATGTCAGAAACAGTTTTACCACTAATATCTTCATTATTGACTTTTACTACAATATCATGTAATTCGATGTTTGCATCCGTTGCCGGTGTGTTTTTAAAAATATTTGTCACTTCGAATTGATTCTCGTCATTTAAAGTGATTTCAGTTCCAATACCCACATAATATCCGTAAATTTGTTCATCAAAGTCATCTGTATTTTCAGCATCGATATAAGTAGAGTATGGATCATTTAAGGCTTCAATCATTCCTTTAATGGCTGCATCACTCAACGTTTGTTTATCGATTTCACCATAATACTTGCTTAACAAATTATCATAAATTTTTTCGACTTCTTGAATATCACTTGGCGAATCTGTATTCGTAATAATAGATAAAGGCTTTGCTGTATATGCTAATACAACTCCGACAACACCACCAAAAGCAAGTGCTAATATAGCAATTAGAACAACTTCGATGGTATTAAATCCAGTTTTCTTTTCAACAATAACTTCTCTTACTTCTACATCGGATTCAGGAATTTGTTCTTGGTTTTCTTTTTGCTTACGTTTTAAAAGATTAGATTTTGGTTTTTTGTCTTTCTTTTCGTCTTTTTCCATCTAAGAACCACCTCATTACTATATTACTATTTTATCATACTTTATTTTCTTTTAGAAGATAAACTCTGGGTTATTCGAAAAAAAATAAGGCTTTCGCCTTACTCTGTTTCAGATAACTCCGTAATCGCTTCTTTTACTGCATCGTATCCTTCTACATACTCTGTTACCTTATTGTTAGAAACTCGAATCCATGTTGGTGTAGAAATTTTCAAATCCGCTTCAGAAGTAATTGCACTTATTGTAGAATTTGATTTCTCGCTTTCACCTACCAAATAGCTTTTATTGAACGAGCTGTCCATATCGACATAATATACGTTCAAACTATCTTCATTTTCACTATAATTTGTAATCAATTGTCTTAAATCGGCAGTGAATGGATCTTCTGTGCTTCCATACAATACATAGTAATCACTATCTGATAAACTTAGGGAAGAACCTAGTAAAACTTCATCGTATTGGATTTGTGCCTCATCCACCGTATATTCTTTTTGACTTAACTTAATTTCTCCCGTAATAATACCACCGATTACATAAAAAATTGCTAAAACGAGAATAATAGATACTAGAATGATGCCAATCTTTTTCACTTGTGTGGCTTCATCTGTAATGCTAGCGTTTTTTCGAAGTTCTTTTTCTAATTGTTGTTTTTTCTTTGCTTCTTTCTTCTTCATTTGAATCACCTACTACGAATTATAACACGCAAAGCAAAAAAAATAAACACTTACGTGCTTATTTCATCGTCGGAATCACGCTTAAAGACCTTGCTACTTCAATCAATTCTTGCTGTGACATGACGTCTGATGTAATGTAATAATCGATTCCGCCAGATGTCCAAGTGATACTATTGTCATTTAATGAGCCATATGTGCCCATCAATAGATACGGTTCACCAGACGTTGGTATTACTTCTAGTTCTTCGTTACTCATCGCCGTTTCTTCTACTAATACGAAAGAAGACTCACCATCGAATGTTAAGATAACGCGGTCTCCTGCGTCGGTTGCAATCGTCTGTTGATCGACTAATTTAGTACCAGAAGGAAGGTATAGTGGGAATATTGCTTCATCTAAGGATGCCATTTCATTGGTCGTTTGTTCTTCTGTCGGAACGACAATTTGACTAATGTCGAATTCACTATCGGCAATATCGACATTGTATTCTATCTTGTTAAATAGCATCTCAATCTGTTTAATATTGTTCTCATCTAACACTCTTACTGCCGTGATATTGCCATCTTTGTCTACTACTACTTCTTGTTTTACTAGTTTGCTGTTGTTTGGATAATTGGCTGTTGTCGTGAAAATATACGTATCATTTTCTTCTTGAAATGTTTTATTTGTATCGTTTTTAATATCGTTTAGTACTGGTAATAACAAATAACTTTCAGAACTATGATTTGGCCAGTCACTTTGGAATTTAAAGCTTTTATTTAAAGCAGGTGTTAGAACGTATACACCATCACTATTTCTTAAAATGACTTGCTCATGATTGTTGGCTTTATTCACTAAATTTACGCGATAATTGTCTTTTGCTTTAAATAGAACACTGACCGTATAGTTATACACGTCTTCATTGTTAATGATAGATAAATCTCCCGTATAACGATAAGATTTTGCATCGTTAATTTTCTTATCCAAACTATCTAAAATACTTTCTTGATTGCTCTTATTACAACCAGTAAAAAAGAATAATAAAAATATACTACATAGTAAAAAAAATTTTTTCATTTTCCACCTCTTACATTCTAATTCATCATATTGTTACGTTATTAAATTTATGATGAATATTTTTTTAATTTTGAGGGAAAGATATAGTTATGGAGGGATTATCATGGAAGGATTACAAAAATCCGCATTAGTGTTAACGATTATCGGTGCTATTAACTGGTTATTAGTTGGTTTACTTGACTTTAACTTAGTTACAGCCTTGTTCGGTGAAGGTAATATCATTGGCCGAATTCTATATATTATTATAGGTATTGCCGGACTCATTAACATCGGAATTCTTTTCACTAAGTGGAAATAAAAAAGGCACGGATTCATCCGTGTCTTTTTCTATCCTGTTTCCGTTATAATAATGTGAACGGTTCGTACTTTTGACTCATAAGAGAGTTTCAAGTCAGTTCCTGTAACGGTTACTTCTACATCGTACTCACCAGGACCTAATCCAGATAAGTCGACGGAAGCCGTTATGGTAGAGGTATCCAAGTTATCAATTACCGAAGCACTACCCGTTACAATTACAGTAACTTGGTTATCCTGTTCGGTTGAAGCTTGTGCTCGTAAACCTTCACCCAGGTTGTTCGCTGTAATGCTGACTCCTTCTATTTCACGAGTCGTAGAGTCTTCCATTTCTAGTTTAACTAAAATTGTCTTAACACTCATATCACGAATACCAGTTGGATTCTTCAAGTTAATGTTAAACTCTTTATCCTGATCTAAGTTTTCTACATCAATTTCAACTGGGAATGTATCCATGCTATTTAATGTTTCTTGATCACCATATACAACGATACTTGTCGTATTTGCCGTTAAAGAACTAATTGCTTTTCCGAATGCAATGTTACCAACTGGAACAATTTCAACTGGCAATTCTTTGCTAGGAGATTCAATCTTCAATGTTGCCGTAACAGTTTCTGGAACGATTTCTACATCGACAATTTTACCAGAAGCATCATATGCAACTAATTGAACATCCTTCAAGGTAATATCTCCGGTTGTCTGGTTGCTGATGTTATCAATATCGATTAAGGCTTTTACAGTTGCAACTTGCTCTAGTTTATATTCAGCACCCTTGATAATAACATCATTGCGATCCAATGTAACACTAGAAATCGTTAATTTAGAATCTAGGGAATCACGATGTAAAATATCATAGGTTAACTCTTTGGTTTCTGATACTTTTTCATATACCATAATCGTTGCTGTAGACGGATCTAGTTTATAAGAGATAGAAGATAGGGCTTGACGATAATTCAATGTTACCGTATGACTACCTGGTTTTAAATCTCTCAAATCGACAGATACTTCATTTGTCGGATACTGTTTGGCTAAATAAATATCTGAACTTCTACCAATCAACGTGATATCTACAGTCTCTGGCAATCCCTCAATTACATATGCCTCTTCGTTATATTCAGCTGTCACTGGTTGATTATATAAAATTTCTGCAGATTGATTGATAATTGCGTTAGAGTTCTGATCTACAACATAGAAAACACCTAAAGCAAAGATTAGTGATAATACGATTAGTGTCTGTTTATTATTTAAGAATTTTTCAGCACCTTTGCTATTGTCTTTCACAAAATCCGTGATGCGAATGAAAAATTTCGTAATCGGTGTAATTAAAAATTTGTCAAAGACTCTAAAGATGCCCTTAAAGAATCTTACGATTCCATTACTTTTCTTCTTCATAAGCATCATCCTCTTCTTCTAGTTCATCGTCACGTTTTGGACGTAACTCATCGATTAGCATCATTCGTACATCATCGATAGATAAGTTGTAATACAATTCTCCTTTTACTGCAATGGAAATACGACCTGTTTCTTCTGAAACAATCAATGCAATTGCATCGGTTTCTTCGGCAATTCCTAAAGCAGCACGATGACGAGTTCCTAATCTCTTGTTGGCTTTGGCAGTACTACTCGTTGGGAAAACTGCTCCAGCACAAGTAATACGATCTCCTTGAATAATGACACCACCGTCATGTAATGGGTTATTCGGGAAGAAGATTGCTACCAACAAATCACTTGAAATGTCTGCATATATCTTTTTTGCTTTTTCAATGTAGTTAGATAAGCTTACGTCTCGTTCTAAAACGATTAAAGCACCAATTTTAGATTTTCGTAACTGTTCAAGTGCTTGAACAATTTCGTATACCAAGTGTTCACGCTCATCGACCGTTAATACTTTATGTCTACCTAACAGTTGAGTCCTTCCCAATTGCTCTAGTGCGTTTCTAATTTCTGGTTGAAAAATAATAATCAAAGCAAGAGGTCCCCACATCAGTACATATTCGAATAACAATCCTATCGTGTTTAAGCCTAGCCAATCACTCAATATCTTAATGATGATAACAATGGCGACACCTTTGAACAAAAGAGTCAATTTTACATTGTTACGAATGTTTTTTAATATATAGTAAAAGACTGCCCATACAATAGAAATATCGACAATTTTCTTTACAATCTCTATAATACTTTCGACTGTCATTTGCATCCTCCATCTACTTTTTTATACTATTTAAGTATAACAAAAAAGACTCAACTAGTAAATAGAAAGTCTTATTTTGTATTATTTATCCGCGGGTGTCAAAGTAATTTCTTCTTCCCTAGAAGCTTGACTTTGGATATTATCAGTCGGTGTTGAAATGTCCTCTGTCGTCGCTATCTTTGGAAGTTGCATCGTATTTTCAGACATCTCTTCTACGACCGTTGCCGTTGTATTAGTAGATGGTGCAGAAAAATCAATGACACCGATTTCTTCATTATTTTTTAACTTTTCTGGTTCTTCTAGTACTGGCATCGGTTGGGTTAACTCTTCTAAAGTTGCTGTGTTACCGAAATCAATCACTTGCTGCTCTTTCGGTTCATTTTTCTCCTCTTTCTTAACTTCTGACGGAGTGAAATCGATGATATTACCAGAACTTTCCAGTTCTTTCTTTACTTCCATATCATTCTTAGAACCAAATTCAATTTTGCCGGAAGGAGTTGGAGCATTTGCAATTTGTTCTGCCTCTAATTTATTTTTATTCGTGCGATCTAATATATATCCTAATAAAATCAAAATTAGTAGAACACAAATGACAACAAATATCCAATATAGTGGACCATCTAATGTATCTCTAAAAAAATGAATTATTAAATCCAAGTTATACACCTCTATTCTAGTATTAGGATACCACAAAATCTTCAAAATAACAATAAAAGAGTCTAATATTAGACTCTTCTAACTGACACAATATGTCCACCGCCATGACTTTCCCAGTAAGAAACGTTACTTACGATTACACCACTTCTTGGATTAGCGGCATGAATCATATTTCCATTTCCTACGTATAATGCGACATGGGTCGGAGCGTTGCTGGCATTGGTACTCCAAACAATAATGTCTCCTGGTTGCATATTGCTTCTACTAACTGCGGTTCCCTCATATAACTGACTCGATGTGCTACGACTAATCTTTTTTCCTGTTACGGAAAATACGTATTGCACAAAACCGCTACAATCGAATCCTGTCGCTGGACTATTTCCCCCTGAACGATATCTGGATCCGACTAACGAATACGCCGCTGCTGTAACACTCGATGTATCTACTGTTGCTTGTACGTTTGATGAGACAGTTGTTGTTTTCTTAACTGTCTTTTTCTTTGCTAAGACATTTACTGTAAACGTTTTTTCGCTAACATTGGCATTTTTATCGACTGCTCTTATCGTAACTGGATAAGAACCGACCTTATTGTAATCTAGTGCGCTGTCGACGGTATAATAAGAAACAGATTCTTCACTGCCAACCGTGCTGCCATCGTTGTAAGCAATGTCTCCATCCACCAAATCTTTTACGGATTCGATGTTTTCTTCTACATCATAATTATATCCCTGATAAATATTGACAGAATCTTTGGTTACTGTAATTTCAGGAGCCTTTGTATCCTTTACTTCGACCGTTACCTTGATTTCTTTTACTATGTCGTCTTTTCCTACTTCAAAAATTAATTCTTTCGTGCCGACTGTTGAAGTATCAACGGTTTTGGTATAATTTCGAATAACCCCTTCTTCTACATTTTCCACAAGTTCCTGTGGATTATAATTTGCTGTACCATATTCAATTTCTGTGACACTTGAAAACGAAATGTTCAAACTGTCATAGATTCTCTGTCTACGAGCAATATCATAAACATAATAACCAAGTAATGTCGTGACCGTAAAGACAAAAACAAAACTGCTCATCAATACTTTGACATCACTCTTTTTCGCCACTCTCGTCTTGCGCTTTTTGCGCGAGAGCGGATCGTTAATTGATTTCATATTTATTTCTCCTCTTTTAGACGGCACCTGTCCATTGTAACAAAAATCAAATTTCTTTGTCAAATTATTTTTTTGTTTTTTGTCTTAACGACATTAGTCTATCATTTTGATTTTAACAACTTATTTAAAAGAGTTTCTCGTTATCATATAAAGGATTTTCTATATTACCAGAAGATATTTTGATATTATAGTAAGGCATAATAAAACTCGAAGTTCCACTAAGAACATTCGAGTGTCTATCAAACTGGTGCCGACTATAGGATTCGAACCTACGACCTACGCGTTACGAGTGCGTTGCTCTACCAGCTGAGCCAAGTCGGCATATGTACTATTATAGCACATTACTTGTTTTTTTCAACAGATTTTTGTTCAGAGAAATGATATTTTTTATCATATATATTTACCAAATTTCGAAAATTAGAACTAGACATATTACGTAACCAATATTCGGTATATTGATAAGTAGAATGTTCCGCTTGATATTGTTCTGCCATCTGTTTTTGTTCTTCCGTTATGTATCTTAGTAAAATATCAATATAATCATTTCGTGTATCTTTGTAATAGATTGGATAATGATAGAATGATTTTCCAGCATCATTCCAACCGATTATTTCAATTTTTTGATAATCAGGATATTCTCGATTTAATTCTTCTTCATCTTTAAAACTAGATGTATATGCATCCATATCGTCCATCGTTTGATATTCTCTCAATGAATCCATCTTTTCCTCTCGTTGTCCAACCAATACATACTTCATATTCCATTCCCCTAGCACTTCTCAGTGCTTCCGTCTTTCTATCTTATACAATCATTATAGCATACATTTCTTGTTTTATGTTAAAAAGTATTTTTCGTCATAAAATTGCAGTTTTGACACAGTTTTTCAGTTCTTTTTCCGTCTTTAAAATTCTTTATTAAGTCCTTATAGCGGTCATTTTTTTGAATAGACTGTAAATCGGTTTGGAATATATTTCCTAAATTGATACTTCCTTTAGAGTCTAGACAGCAAGGTACAACAGTTCCATCCGATAAGATACCAATATGATCTTTTAGTGCATAACAAAAACCAGTGTTTTCATCTCCTTCCCTATCTAAATCGGGCCAAATAAATGGATTGGAAACATTCACAAAAATATTGTGATCAAGAGTTGTATTACCGATGTTTTCCACAGAAATTTGTGTATTATAATGTTTTTCTAGTATTTGTATCATTTTTTGCACATCTTTTGTGGATTGCCAAAAGCGAAAAGAAATATAAGTGGTTGATGATAATTTATCCACTACTTCTAAAATATCTCTCATGTACTCCTCTAGAGTTTTGCCATATCGTTCGTGATAACTATGAAGGGAAATGTTTAATTGACGAATGTTTTCATTATCCTTGATTTTTTGAATCAAATATCCATTGGTCGTAATATTCACTTGATACTCTTTGCTTGCCATGTCGATTAGTTCATTGATTTTGGGATGTAAACACGGTTCTCCTAGAACATGAAAGTATAAATACTTAGTATGTCCTGCTAATTTGCTTAAAACCGTTTGAAACTCTTCTATCGTCATATAATGAATTGGACGTTGGTTTTGAATACAAAAATCACAAGATAAGTTACAAGCATTCGTTATTTCTACGTAGACCTTTTTATACATATATTTCACCGATTTCATTATATCGTAATTTGCAAGATAAAAAAAGAATTCTATTTTTTGATAAAAATTCCAAATTATCTCAATAAAAACCTTCAAAACTGTTTTTTAAAACGGTATTTTTACTCATCATCCCATTCTATATCCTCGTCTGGTAATTTTCCTTCCCTGATATAATCCACTATTTTAATAACTTGCTTTTCTGCCAAATCTCGTAATTTGTAATCTTTTTGAACATTTTCAAAGGAAACCAATTCCTGTTTGGGATACTCATATAATAAATGGCAATGCTCATTTTTTATATATTTTTTAAATTCCAGATGAATTCTTCTTAAGTGCGCTTGATTTGATACAACTACAATCTTTTTATCTTGAAACAAATTGTTCTTCTTTAATATTTCAATCGAATTTACAACATTTTCTTTTGTCGTTTTAGATTGATCTTCTATCATTATTTTATTTTTTGGAATTCCTTCCATGATCAACTTTTCTTTCATATACTGGGCTTCATTGAAATCTCCTTTAGAACCAATCCCACCAGTCAATAAAACGAATTCAACTTTTTTTGTACGTAAAATTTCTATTGCACAGTTAATCCTATCATCTAGTAACCGCTTTATATGACAACCAAATATAATCAAGCAATCACATTCTTTCCATTCTAATTTCGGTGTATGATACAGAACCATTTCAATCATATCATCTGTAATATATTGATTATTGATTTCGGATAATTTCATCTGATTTCTTTCCTTTCCTATAAAACTATTTTTTATAATTGCTTTTGATAAACTGTTTGCTTATAAGTTTCTTTAATAAATTGATCTCCTAGTTCGTTGACTCCATGTCCATTAAAATTATTATGAGTTCTTCCTTCCATTACTTTTTCTTCAATATCCATTCCCATTTCTTGCATGATTGCAATTTGTTTTTTTGATCGTTCAATTAAATTTTTACCAAACATTTCTCGTTCTTTTCTTCCTTCTTCTTTTGGCACACTTCTATCGAAGTAACTCATATCATGCATAGGAGCGGGATTGCCATTTTCATCAAATCGTTCTGATGTTTTTCTTGTATCCTCTAGAGAACCTACATAATACCTAAATTTAATTTGTTGATAAGATTTCATATCGAAACTACGACCTGTTAACTCTTCATAATCCGCGATTCCAAGCGGATAAGACAGATCTTCAATTGGCACTGGAATACTTCCACTTGCGCCACCTATGCATGCAGTATCCACTACCTCTGGATGTAAAAGTGCAAATCTTTGTGCAAAAACGCCAGAAGAAGAATACCCATTCAGAAAAATTTTGTCATTGACTATCGTATGTTCTGAAAGTTTTTGCTTCGCTTCTTCAATCATATTACACACTTGTAAATCAATTCTATAAAAAGGACTTGCTTCTGGAATCAAAAAACATTCTTTTGATAATTGCTGGTAATAAGGAATCCCATTTTTAACACTCGGCAAAATTGGAATTAAAACAGGATTATCATACTCTATCAAATTATTTGTCAAACGATATGCTGTAAATAGTCCATTCTTTACTAGGCCTTCCTGATTTTCTGTTTCTAAATTATTGGCTTCTACTGCTAAAGTTGCATTATCACTCATCTGTTTTGGAGTTACTAAAATATAGGGAACCTTATAATTACTATCTTCTTTTGGGTATACCAATTCTACTAAATATTCTTTATTACCTAAATTATAATCCATTGCAAAACCAGAATCTGTTTTTCGAATTTCGTTCATATTAAACTGTTCCATATTATCATCTCTAATTATATTTTATCATAAAGTTATTCCCTAAAAAAACTATTTGCCTATAAAAATGGTATAATGATTTTAACCAGGTATGGTAAGAGAACAGGAGAACTCTATATGCGTTATAAAAAGGAAATTATAATTACAGCAATTATTACCCTATTGGTATTATTTTTAAGCATAATTAATGGTTTGCTAAATATGACATACTATAATCAGTTAAAGATTTCAACGCTTTAGTAATATTTTATCTAATCCTGAAAAATAATCAACTACATCTCTTAACCATTTGTCATTTGGTTCTTGAATAAATTCAATCTTTTTCTTCTTTGCTAATAGAAATCCTATCTCAAACATAACTGTATTTCCAATATATCCATCTTGATCACAAATTAAAATATTCTCAGATTTCAAACATTTTTCAATAAAATCTGACTCTATTACAATAGGATTATCACTTACGTCATCTTCAAAAACTACAAAACCTTTTTCCTCCGTTTTCACACTTGATAATTTAGGTGCTAAAACTTTATAGCCATTTTCTTCTAATTGTAATGCTTTTTCTTGAATAACTGTCAATTGTTTTCTCAAACTTCCTAGTAATGAAATTGTATTTTTTTCATTTGCTTGATTTTCTACAGGCAAATTAAATTCTAGATTTCTATCCACACCTATATTACCTTCATCGTCAACAGTTACTTTCCTATATTTTCCTGGCAACATTTTTAATTTATATTTTTCAAACAAATATGGGTATGCTAAAGTTCTAATTATTTCCAGAGGGAATTGGACAACTTCTTTATAACCATTATTATTTTTTCTGGAAATACATGACATTAACCATTCTGATTCATCTATAGCATTCCAGAGGAAAATTTCCTGTTTCATCGCCATTAAATATCCCAATATAAACATTGTATATTTATCTAAATTACCATTCGAATTACAAACATAAACTGCATCACTTTTTAAACAGTCATCTATCTGCTTAATTATATCTTCTGAAGTTAAATTAGGTAAAGTAGATTTTCTGGGTATTCCATTATCATCAAATATTTTTCTTAATTCTTTATCATCAATTAATATAGGACCTTTTGTACCAAAAAAATATGCAATGTTTCTTAATATGATTTCTTTTTCTTCATCATCCATTTGATATTTATCGCAATAATATGCATTAACATTTTGTGACAAAAATAAATATCTCATGAACACCATATCATAAACATTATTTCCTATTAATGCAATATCAATATAATCATCTGTAATTTCTTTTCTCAATCACACCACATCCTGTATGAAACATTAAAATATATTATATAATATCTTTTGCGTAAATTCCAAAATATTTTATTGTGGCGGAAGTATTAAAATTACCAATATATATTTACATACAAAATAAAAATCAGTCATATTTCAGACTGAACTATATATCAAAAGTTCGAATCATTCGAACAGATTTCCCAATGGTGGAGCTGAGGAGAATTGAACTCCTGTCCGAAATAAATCCCAAATGAATTTCTACAAGTTTATTCCGTTTTTAAAATTTGAAATAAGATTCAGAACGAACAAATGAATTTTATTTCTAGTCTTATACAATTCATCGATACCCTAAGACAAAATATCGATATACTCTACTTTGATTAGCCTAGTAAAAATCTCGTAGAGAAAGAAATCTACTAAGCAGCTCAGTCTTGTTTAATTAAACAGCGTAAGCTAAATTATAATTTCTGTTTCCAGTTATATTTAACTGTGCATGTAAGGATTGCCATCCACTTGCCACTCATTCTTCGTCTATCCCGTCGAACCCAAGACAGCCCCAAATGTTATAGGCAAATTATACCACAAAAATGGAAATTTGCCTAGTCCTTAACGATTTTTTGTTGCTTTATCGATTTCTCGTTTGATACTTCTTTCTTTTTCTGTTTCTCTTTTATCCACAACATTTTTACCTTTACAGATACCAATCAACACTTTTGCTCTATTTCTATCGTTGAAGTACACTTTTAAAGGAATTAGTGTATAACCTTGTAATTTGACTTTATCATTTAATTTTAATATTTCTTTTTTATGTGCCAAAAGACGTCTCGTTCTCGTTTCTTGATGATTAAAGATATTTCCTTCTTTATATGGCGCTACAAACATATTTAATAAATATAATTGTCCTTTTTTGATAACTGCATAAGAGTCCCTTATCTGGCACTTTCCTTCTCGTATTGATTTTACTTCCGTACCCGTCAGTTCAATTCCACATTCCAGTTCTTCTACAATAAAATAATTATGTCTTGCAACGCGATTGAGTATTTCCATAAAATCATCTCCCTTTTTATTTATGTTTTCTTGGATTGTATGGTCGTTTGTTATAGAACGATTTCTTTTTTGATTTTATTTTCTCTACAGCTTCTTTGTAGATATCGTGAAACTCTACTGGTCTAACTACTTTTATCAAATGAAAATTAACGATTCCATTTTCTTTATTTGCATATTGTGTACTTACTAATAGTCTATCACCGATATGGTAACTTTTGCCTTGTTTTTTATCTTCTAAAACCATTGTGACGTCATTATATGTAAAGTTACCTCCCAAGTCTGAGATAGGAATCATTCCGTTGATTAAATTATCTAGTTCTACGAATATTCCGTTTTTCATGATTCCGATAACATTTCCTTCGTATTCTTCGCCGATATGATCTTGCATATATTCGGCACTTTTCATTTTTAATACTTGTCGTTCACATGATACTGCTTTTTGTTCGCGATTTGATAAGAAATCAGCTTGAACTGGTAATTTTTCTCTTACATGAGCATCATATTCTTTTGGATAATCACTTTCTATATGTGTGTGATATCTTGTACTTTCCGGATAAATTTGTTTTAATTCCTCATCCCATCTCACTGCTTCGCGGGTGTACTTGTCTCCTACCATGTAGAATGATTTTAAAAATCTATGAAGAAGATCGTCTGGATATCTTCTGATTGGAGAAGTGAATTGTGCATATTCCGGCATTGCTAAACCAGAGTGCCCGATGTTTTCAGCAGAGTAAACTGCTTTCATCAAACTTCTTAAAAAATATAGTTGCAAGACTCGTTTTTCTTCTTTATCATTTGTTGCTTCTAGTAATTGTTGTACGGCAAGACAACTATTATCGTATTTTTTATTGTATTCATATCCCATAGAGTGGAATAGATTCATCCATTTATCTAAACTAGATAGTGCTGGTTTATCATGGACACGATAGATACATGGAGCATCGATCTGAGATAATTTTGCTGGTGCAACCTGATTTGCAATTAACATGAATGATTCAATTAATTTTTCAGCATCATGAGAAGCAAGTACTGTTGGCTCGACCGGGTGACCATTATCATCATAGATAAATTTCAATTCTTTGTCATCCAATTCTAAGGCACCTTTATTATTTCGTCTTTCAATCTGTACTTGCGATACTTCATTCATCTTTCTTAAAGTACGTTCGTATGGCTCATATCCTTCTACGGTTTCTCCATTTAGTATTTTGTTTACATCATCATAATTCATTTGTTTTCTAGAACGAATTACACTTGGAGTAATGAAAGAGTCGATTATTTTTCCTGTTTGGTCTACTTTTGCAAATACACTCATAGCAAGACGGTCTACACCTGGGTTTAGGGAACAGATTCCGTTTGATAATTTTTGTGGTAGCATCGGATAGACAGAATTGGCAAAATATCCGGATGTGCCACGTTCGTATGCCTCTTTATCGACTGCTGAACCTTCCTTTACATAATGGGTTACATCGGCGATATGCACTCCTACTAGGAATGTTCCATCAGGAAGTTCCTTTAATGAAATGGCATCGTCGATATCTTTGGTGTCTTTGCCATCGATTGTAAAAATTTCAATATCTCTTAAATCCAGTCTGCCACTGAAATCTTGCGGTAATACTTTATCAGGCATTTTCTCTACTTCATCTAAAGTCGATTGATTGTAAGTCTTCACAAATCCGTATTGATATGCGATAGATTCGATGTCTACACCAGGATCATTCTTATATCCTAGGGTACGGACAATCGTTCCATAATATTCGTTACCATCTTGCTGATTCAAATCGACGATTACTTTGGCCCCATCTATTGCAGACTGATCTGGAATCGCAATTGATAACTTCAATAATCTAAAATTATCCGGTCTTACAAAGGCATCTTCATTAACGTGATAAACTTCACCAATAATTTGATTTAAATCTCTACTAAGTACTTGAACGACATTGCCTTCATTACCCGTACTTTTCTTCGTATAAATTGGTTGTATTAGTACGGTGTCACCATCTACTGCATCGTATGAGTTTTCATGTTTAATTAGAAATGTTTCGTCTCCTGCTGTAACAATGCCCGTTTTTCCTTTCGGTGTCGTATAGATACCTTTTCGATAAGGACTCTTGTTAATATCCATCAATTTTCCAGAAGTTGTCACATAGATATCGTATGTCGTTTCCATATCTTGTAATAATTTACTGATATCTTCCTCTTGATCAATTCCGATTGCATCTTTTAATTCTTCCTCGCTAAGTGCTTTTTTACTATTTTTTAATATTCTTAAAATTCTTTCTTTCATTCCCTTATCCCCCGTACTCCCTATTATAAAGGAAAAAAGACTATTTTGTTAGTCTTTTTTTATGAAATTTATGTTTTCCTTTAAACTTGTCGAAGAAGTGTTCTTTTTTCTGTTCTTTCTTTTCTTCTTTTTTCTCTGCTCCGACGATTTCAAAATCGATTGTTTTATCTTCTCTAGATGCTTTTACAACTCTTACTTTAACACGATCACCGATACGATATACTTTATGAGTTTTTTCACCTGTCAACGTCAATGTTGTTTCATCATAATGATAGAAATCATCCATTTCTGAAATATGAACAAGGCCTTCTACTAAGTTATCTAACTCGATAAACATACCGAAACTCATTACAGAAGAAATCATTCCTTCGTATTCTTCGCCAATATGATCTTCCATATATTCAGCCATCTTCATATCTTCTACTTCACGTTCACAGTTGACAGATGCCATTTCTTTACTGGAAGCTAATTCGGCAACATATGGTAGTTTTTCTTCCCAATGAGCAACGGTAGTGGATGAGATGTCTCCATCAAACAAATACGTATGTAGTAGACGGTGAACCGTCGTATCTGGATATCTTCTAATCGGCGATGTAAAGTGTGTATAACATTTACTCGCTAATCCATAATGTCCTAAATTTTCTGGCTTATAGACAGCTTTTTGCATACATCTTAATAATAAAGATGATAAAATCTTGTATTCTTTTTTATCTTTTAAGAAATCTAGTAATTTTTGAGTTGTCCTTGGACTCAAATCTTTCAAATTACCATTGTAGTGGTATCCTAGAGTGGATACAAACGATAGGAATCCTCTTATTTTTTCTTCCTTTGGATATTCGTGAACACGGTAAATAAATGGTAAATTCATATAGTAGATATGCGTTGCAACCGTCTCATTTGCGACAATCATAAAGTCTTCAATCAATTTTTCACCAGCACCACGTTCTCTCTTAATGATTTGAGTTGGATGACAATTTTCATCTACTAAAATTTTTGCTTCATCTACATCAAAATCGATATAGCCACGTTCGTGTTTTTCTTTGCGAATGATGTCTGCTAGTTCTTTCATCTGTAACAAAGCATCTTTGTATGGTTCATATCCTTCTGGAACTTGATTTTGTTCTAGAATCATATTTACTTTCTTATATGTCATTTGGATATTTGAACGAATTACACTTGGGAAAATATTATAATTTACAACTTTGCCTTTATGATTAATTTCCATCACACAAGATACTGCTAGTCTGTCGACTCCTGGATTTAGGGAACAGATTCCGTTCGATAATTTATGAGGAAGCATTGGAATGACACGGTCTACTAAATAGACACTCGTTCCACGCTCCATAGCCTCTTGGTCGATGGCACTTCCTTCTTTTACGTAATAACTGACGTCTGCAATATGAACTCCTAGTTCATAGTTTCCATTTTGTAACTTTTTAATAGAAATTGCATCGTCGATATCTTTGGTATCATCGCCATCTATCGTAAATATCATCTGATTACGAAGATCTGTTCTACCTTTCATCTCTTCTTCAGAGACTTCTTCTGGAATATCATCCAATTCTTTAATCGTATCATCGTTAAATGTATCGTCTATCTTATATTTATAGACAACGGATAAGATATCGACACCTGGATCGTTTTTATGTCCTAAAATCTTTAATACACGGCCTTTAAAGCGATTGCCACTAATATTTTTCGTAATTTCTGCTAGAACTTTATGACCATCTACTGCTCCAAGTGCATTTTCTCTTGGGATTTCTAGTTGCATCTTAATTTTCTTATCATCTGGTGTGATGATGCCTGTCCCTTTATGAAAATTGATTTCTCCTACTAGTGTCGATAAGTTTCGTTTGACAATTCTTAAAACTCTTCCTTCTTTGCGGTCTACGTTTTTCTTACTTGTTACTTCTACTAAAACCTCATCGCCATGAATAGCACCATTCATATTTTCTTGGCTAATGTAAATATCATCATCTTGGCGAGAAGGATCTCCTCCTTCGACAAAGCCAAAGCCTTTTCTGTTAGCACGCAGTATTCCTTTGATTAAAGGACTGTTTTCAATTAACATATAACGGTCTTTGTTTGAATGATACAAGATAGATTCGTCTGTCAATTCTTTTGTTACTTGTTGCAATTCTTGAAACTCTTGTACCGTTGTAAGTCCTAAAGCATTATCCAATTCTTCTAACGATAGTGCTTTATCACTACTCTTTAATATTTCTAATACTCTTTCTTTCATATAATCATTCCATTCTTATTATCATTATAAAATAAAAAGGACTATTTTGTTAGTCCTTTTTCACTATGTTTACATAAATTCTGCAATTAAACTAATTCCAAAGAATAATAATCCTAGAACCATCGTCAATCTACTGATAAATAATTCTAGACCTCTTTCTTTTCTTTTTGAAAATAAATCTGAATTACCGCCAGTAATAATTTGAGATGCGGCTTCGGCTTTGTTACTTTGTAATAAGACAATTGCAATCAATAAAATGGAAATAATGATTAAAACTGTTTCCATATAATCGTCCTCCGTTTTCTACCTATATAATTTACCATAAAATACGCGACAATGCAAGAAATTATGTTATCCTTGGCTGAAAACAGATAGTAAGATTCCCAAAAGAACACAGGAACTTCCACCTAGAAGCAAGAAAATGAACACTGGATTCGATAATCCTGTCACGGCTGGGGCTGGTATTGGAGCCACATAGTTGATGGCATCTCCTTTTTCATCGAACGTTATCACATCCCCTAATACTTCTACCTCTATATATTTTTGTTTTTCTACTTTTAACTTGTGTAGTAAGATTGGATCTTTGACATAGCGCTCTTGCACTAAATTGGAAGCCATTTTGTAAAACTCTTGTTCCGTCGGTATTTTAAGTGTTACAAGCTCTTTTAAGGCCGAATCGTAAATCAGATCTTTTTTAATTAAAAGTCCCATCCGATTTCCGTCGTAAGCATTGTTCAAAAACATCGGACTGTTGAACAAAAGACTTTTCTCTGTAATCATACGTTTTAAATATGTTACAAATCGGTCTTCCTTACTCATATTTAGTGCTTGATTAATAAAATTTTGTTCATCTAATATTTTAGTTGCATCTTGAATAATTTGAGTTGGATTTTTAGCAGCTTCATAAATTTCTCTAGAAATTGCCTGGAAAAAGTGTCCTTCTTCTCCACTTATATCACTATAACGTTTATTAATTGACATAACTTGTTCCATTAATTCTGTAAAACTTTCAATATTTTCATAATATGCATGAAGTTCTTCACGTTTTTCATCTGATAGAGATGATAAAATGGAACCGACAAATACTTTGATTACTGGCGTACTTATATGACGGTGATATGCACTAGCATAACTGTCGATTAAAACTTTAATCGTCGTAGCAAATGTGAAGAATTGGAAGTAGTATTTTAACGTTTCTTTTTGTAAGACTGCTTCTAATCGTTCTTTTTTTGCTTCTTTTTCTGGTGTTCGATTTAGTACACCTTCTAATTTGTCGATACTCTGTTGCAATCTTGAAGATACTTGTTTATAGTTGACGAACTTATTATCACATATTTCGGCATTCAACGTAATATCCTGACGTCTATTTCCTTCAAAGTTATAGTAACCGTTGTTAAATAGAATGGCCAATTGACGTCCTAGTACTTTAGCGAACTCAATCACATACGTTTGAGTATTTACATACTTTTCTGGATCTAGGGAAAGGGAAAATTCAAATAAGTCTTTTAATCTCTTTTCATCCTTGCTTTTTAAAGCATACTCGAAGTCCGTCACACGGAAGATGTTATCGACTAATTTCTTTTCTTGACCGATGCGAAATCCTTTATTATTTGCTCTTGAAAATTCAATTGCTTCTTTGGTATTGATGTATTCGGAGTGACCTACTCTTGCTAAGTAATCTTCCAAATATTCATCTAATGTAGGAATTAAAAACTCTTCAGTCGCTTGATGAGGCATAATTCCCACTTGAACAATGGTTGGAGTATAAAATCCTAACTCTTGCAGTTCCCGAGATAATTTCTTTTCATGTTGTAATTCTTCCAATGAGCATGCGGCACGGAATCGCAAATATTTGTTCCCATCTTTTTCAATCAATTGTAATGCGTACGGAGTATTATCGTCACCAATTAAATTCTTGTAACGAGTTACTCTAGAGCATACCAATTTCGTTGGGATCAACATTGGATCGACACCTTTGTATTGCATAAACTTTCCATCGTTTGTCAATGTAAAAACACTACGTCCGACTGAATAGCTGCCATATGCTAAATTAAATACGTTTTTATTTAATAGTTTAGTAATTTCTTGTCGCTTCATCGTAGTATCCATAATTTTAATGTTACTTGGTAAAGAAACCGGATGAAAGACGCAGTAGTCTTCTTTTTCTTCCAATGTTCCCGGAAATAATAAATCATCGATTACTAATTTATACAATTGGTTTTGTCGCTCTAATAAGGCGATGGCCTTTTTCCAAGAAAGAGATTTCATCGAAATAGAGTTTTGATATTGAACCCAATCAACGTAATCGTAATAGTTGATTCCCTCTTTTGGAGCAGAAATCGGTTTTAAATGATAAAAATCGTACGTGTTTGGTAATTTGTCCAATAATTTGAGATATTGATTCCAATGCTTCATGCCATCGCGAATCAAATTCATTGCAATCGATTTACTTTCTTCATCTTTTAGATAATCGATTCCTACTTTGAAGTTATAAAGCGCTCTATTTTTTAAATCTGTTGCTAAATCTAATATTTTATCTTGCTCTTCCGTATATTGCTTTAAATATACGATTTCTTCTGTAGGATCCGTCACTTCTAGTTGCATCAACTTACTTAGTACGACAGATTCCATCTCTTCTTTAGAAGAAAATTCATGAATGCCACGGAACTGTTTTAAAATGTATTCAAAGTAATACCACTTATCATCTTTTTGGTAAGCAATAAAACTATGCATTCTAGTTGGATGCTTTTCGTTCATGAAGACGTACCGTTGATATGGAATTTCTTGTTCTTCAAAAAAACCGGCTTCTAACTCAATTAGGTCAGGAAGGGAGCCAATCGTCAGTGGAATATAATTTTTAAAGTTTTTTAATGTCCAATTTTCGTAATACAAGGCCGTACTTGCAATGCGCAATTTCGTTCCTACACTGTCGTCTTCTTTTTTTATAAAATCTGGTAACGTCGTATATATATTTTTTAGGTAATTTACAACTCTCGTATCATTATAAGTAATAATTTTATTACTACTTAACAGTTTATTATCATCATCGAGTGGCAAACGATACGTTTTTCCATTTTGTTGTAGTAAGAAACCATAGTCGTAGTTCTTAACCAAGAAATCCAATAATCCTTGTGGGGTAATGACCATGTATTTGCTAAAAATATGATTGTTTTTATCTGGAATGATACATTTCAATCGTTCAAATTTTAGTTTAATTACTTTTTTTACTTCATCTAATGAAAAGGAGGTATTGTTAATATATTCGTTAATCGTATCGCTAACTTGTTCGTTCAAGATATTGGGATAAGTGGCCGCAAGGGCAATGACATAGTCATAAATTGCCAGTTGCCTGTTATTCATGATACCGCCTCCTATCCTACATATCATCATTATATCACAAAAATCAATACTTTTAATAGAATATATTGTATAATTAATTTAGGTGGTAAATATGAAAAAGAAAATCGTCGCCTTAGGTGGCGGCACAGGTATGTCTTCGCTATTACGTGGGTTAAAAGATTTTCCTGCTGATATTACGGCAGTTATCACGGTTAGTGACAATGGTAGTTCAACAGGAAAATTGAGACAAGAGTTCTCTATTCCTGCCATTGGGGATATTCGAAAGGTACTTACCAATCTTTCTTCTCTTCCTGACGAAGTCAAAGAAATTATGGAATATCGGTTTCATACTTACAGTGATTTAAACGGACACCCAATTGGAAATTTAATTTTAACCGCACTTTTAAATAAAACTGGAAATTTAAAGAAAAGTATCGAATATTTAAGTACGTTGTTAGATGTCAAACAGAAAGTTTTACCTTTATCTGAGGATTCCTTAACTTTGATGGGAGAAACCACGGATGGCACTATTATCGAAGGAGAAGCGAACGTCACTGAGGCAGGGAAAAAGATTAAACGAGTCTTTTATAAGCAAGAACCGAATGTACTTCCTGAAGTAATCGATGCCATTAAAGAAGCGGACTTAGTCATCATCAGTATGGGCAGTTTATACACCAGCATCATGCCTCATCTCATCTGTAAAGAAGTCGTTCAAGCGGTTCGTCACACAAAAGGAAAAGTTATGTACTTGTGTAATGCTATGACACAACCAGGTGAAACAGATACGTTTACGGTGAGTGATCACTTAGAGGCATTAGAAAAGTATTTAGGAAAACATACCATTGACGTTGTCGTAGCTTCCAACACGAAAATTAATCCGGATGTGCTTCATAAATATCAAACAACAGAAGAGAAAGATCCTGTCGTCATTGATTATGAGCAAATTGACGATATGGGAATCGAACTGATTGAAGGAGATTTATTGACAACTGAAGATGGAACGATTCGTCATGACAGTATGAAACTCAGTTCTTTGATTTTTGCATATTTATTTAAATAATTCATTTCAAAATAAAAAAGCCTTGTTTCCATTGAAACAGGGCCTTTCTTTTATTTATGTGATAATTCTTCTTCAATTCTAAGAAGTTGATTATATTTGCACATACGATCCGTTCTAGACATAGATCCTGTCTTGATTTGACCTAAATCTAATCCAACTGCTAAATCGGCAATTGTCGTATCTTCTGTTTCACCACTACGGTGAGAAATAACTGTGTTGTATCCGTTTGCTTTTGCTAAGTTAATGGTGTCGATTGTTTCACTGATTGTACCAATTTGGTTTACTTTAATTAAAATGGCATTACCAGCATGATTGTCGATTCCCTTTTGTAAATATTTCTTATTTGTTACAAATAGGTCATCTCCAACTAGTTGAACTTTATCGCCAATTTCTTGCGTAACTTTTGTAAATCCTTCCCAGTCGTTTTCATCTACAGGATCTTCAATCGTAATAATTGGGTATTTTGAAATTAAATCTTTGTAATATTCGATTAATTCATCTGTCGTTAGACTGACACCTTCACCTGCTAAAACGTATTTTCCGTCTTTGTAGAATTCACTTGCAGCAACATCGATTCCTAATTTTACATCTTTATCTGTATAACCAGCGCGGTTGATGGCTTCCATAATTAGTGCGAATCCTTCTTTGTTGCTCTTTAAATCTGGAGCAAAGCCACCTTCATCTCCAACACCAGTAGCATATCCATGTTCTTTTAAAACGTTCTTTAAATTATGGAATACTTCTGAACCGATGCGTACTCTTTCGTGAATCGTATCAGCTTGTGGAATAATCATATATTCTTGGAAGTCTAAACTGTTATCTGCATGTGCTCCACCATTGATGATATTCATCATTGGAACTGGAAGTGTTGTACCATTTCCTACATAAGCATACAGTGGTTTACCTGCATTCATAGCAGCAGCTTTTAAACAAGCCATAGAAACACCTAGAATGGCATTTGCACCTAACTTGCTCTTTGTTTCTGTTCCGTCTAATTCGATCATAGCATTATCGATTGCTCTTTGATCTTCTACTTCCATTCCTACGACACGGTCGCGAATTACAGTATTTACATTTTCAACAGCTCTTAATACGCCTTTGCCCATGAAACGGCTCTTATCGCCATCACGTAATTCTAAGGCTTCTCTTTCACCAGTAGAGGCTCCAGAAGGGACAGCAGCTCTTGCCATCATTCCGTTTTCTAAGATTACGTCTACTTCAACTGTTGGGTTTCCTCTTGAATCTAAAATTTCTCGTCCAATTACATTTTTAATCTTCATCGTTTAATTCCTCCACATATTTTTTGAATTCTGCGCCTCTTACTTCGCATTCCTTGTATTGATCCCATGAAGCGCTAGCGGGACTTAGAAGTACTATGTCTCCTGATGCAGCAATTTCCATTGCTTTTGGGAATGCATCTTTTAAATATTCGTAACTGTAAGTTGGAATATTTAATTTGTTGCCATAATCTTGAACGCGATTACGGCAAGTACCAATTGCTAAGATTGCTTTCACATGGTCCATGTATGGCGTCAATTCGTTAAAGTCTTGACCACGTTCCATACCACCTAGAAAAATAATTGTCGGTTCTTTGAATGTCTGTAATGCAATTTGAGTACATTTAATATTCGTTGCTTCGGTATCGTTATAAAAAGTGATACCATGATAGTCTCTTACAAACTCTAATCGGTGCTCTACACCACGGAATGTTTTTAAAACTTGAATAATATCTTCTTTTGGGACACCAACTTTTTGTACTGCTAAAATAGCAGCCATGATATTTTCATAATTGTGTGTTCCTTTTAAGAAAATATCGGATGTTTTGACAAACTCTTCGCCATCTAGGTAAATTGATTGATCCTTCAAGTAAATATTGGTATCCGTCGTCTTACTAGAAAAATATTCTTTGGTCGATAATATGTTCTGCGTTTGCATCTGAACATCTTGATTGTCGTAATTCAAAATGGCAAAATCAGCGCTTGTTTGGTTTTGAAATAACTTTGTTTTTACATTTTTATAGTTTTCATAACTCTTTAAAAAATCGATATGCGCCGGACTTAGATTTGTCATCACGGCAATGTGTGGATGGAACTCTTTGACGTCGTTCAACTGTTGGCAAGATACTTCCATCACGATGATATCGTCTTTCTTTAATTTAGGCAAAAAACTACATAGAGGATAGCCAATATTTCCTGCTAGATGAACAGACTTACCAGACTTTTTAATCATTTCATAAATTAATGTTGTCGTCGTCGTCTTACCATTCGTACCAGTGATTCCAATTAATGTCACATCTTTCGGCAATAAGCGATAAGCGACTTCTACTTCATTTAAGACTTCAATTCCTAGTTCTCTCGCTTTTAATACATACTTGTGATCAATTGGAACACCTGGATTTTTAACCAAATAGTCGAAACTTTCATCTAACAAATCGTCGGGATGACTACCAAAGATAAATTTTACACCTAAATCTGTTAACTCTTTTACTTGTTCAGCATTCTGTTTGGATTCATCCTTTCCATCATTCAAGATGACTTCATTTCCTCTTTGAATTAGCAATTTCGCAGCCTCATAACCACTTCTTGCAAATCCAAGAATTAAAATTTTGTTGTTTGTAAACATAACTATCACCTTTTCCATTATACTATAAAATATGGGGAAAAGAGAAGAAAAACGCATGAAATATGCTATAATATAAATATAATTTGATATTTTTGGTAATTTATGGTATAATACCTATCTTTAAGAAAGGAGGGCCCAATATGAAAATCGTAACATTGAGTGCAGAAGAATTTGATCACTTTGCAGATAATCATAAGTATCGTAACTATTATCAAACCTCCTCTTATGGAAATTTAATGAGAAAGCACGGTTTCGAAGTAAACTATTTAGGATTTAAAAGTAGCGATGGGAACTTAATTGGTGCTAGTCTTCTCCTTTCTAAAAACTTATTTGGAAAATATCGTTATGCTTACGCTCCACATGGGTTTTTAATCGATTATAATGATCCAGATTTAATCAATGAACTTGCCGATAAACTTCAAAAATTATTATTAAAACAACAATATATCTTTTTAAAAATCGATCCATTGATTCATTGTTCCGAACGAAATAAAAAAGGTGTGGCATTGAATTACAATCCTAAAGTAAATTTAACATTAGAGATTTTAAAAAAAGCCGGATTTGAGCATCATGGATTTAATAAATATTTTGAAACTTTAAAACCTCGTTGGAATGCGGTTTTACGTTTGGATCGTCCTGCGGATATGTTGTTCTTATCTTTTGACAAACAGATCCGAAATAAACTTAGAAAAGCAAAACGTTGTGGAGTTGAAGTTTATCAGGGTACGGCGAACGACATTCCACTATTTTACGATTTCATTAAGAAAAAACACAATCGAAACTTAAAATATTATCAAGACTTTAATGAAGCTTTTCAAAAAAATCAAAACTTTGAAATTTACTTAGCTAAGATTAATCCACAGACTTTGATTTTAACTACTAAAACGGATTATGAACGAGAATTACGTTTGAACGATGAATATAATTTTGCAATCCAAGATTACAACTCTAAACGAAAAAATGTAAAACGAGCAATCAACAGGAAGATGACTTCCGACCGATTATTAGCGTCTTATAAAGAACGGTTGATTCATGCTACAAACTTACTAAAAGAACATCCGGATGGAATTGTCATTGCTGCTTGTGCCATTGTAAAATACGATAAAGGCATTAATTTATTAATTGAAGGATGCAATTCTAAATACAGTTCATTTAACCCAAACTACTTATTAAAATGGGCTCTCATTCAAAAATTTTCTAAATTAGGTTATCATTATTTTAATTTAAATGCAATTACTGGTGAATTCAATGTTCATAATAAGTATAGTGGTTTGAATGAGGCAAAGTTAGGATTCAATGCCACGGCGATTGAATTTATTGGGGAATTTGATTTTATTATCAATCCAACTATGTATCAATTATCACAAACGAATTTTATTCGAAGAAAAATTGCAAAGAAGGCTTCTTAGAGAGTCTTTTTTCTTTTCTTAAAAAACAAAAAAAATACGTCGTTACGACGTATTTTTATTTTACTTATCTTATTCGATAATTTCGCTAACTACACCAGCACCAACTGTATGTCCACCTTCACGGATAGAGAATTGAGTACCGTTTTCAATAGCGATTGGGTGAATTAATTCAACTGTAAATTCAACGTTATCTCCTGGCATAACCATTTCAGTTCCTTCTGGTAAATCAATAACACCAGTAATATCAGTTGTTCTGAAATAGAATTGAGGACGATAGTTTGTGAAGAATGGAGTATGACGTCCACCTTCTTCTTTACTTAGAATATAAACTTTACCCTTGAATTTAGTATGAGGTGTAACAGTTCCAGGTTTAGCTAAAACTTGTCCACGTTCAACTTGTTCACGAGAAATACCACGTAGTAATACACCAGCGTTATCTCCAGCTTCAGCAAAGTCTAATTGTTTACGGAACATTTCGATTCCTGTAACAACAGTCTTTTGAGTAGGTTTGATACCAACGATTTCAACTTCATCGTTTAGTTTTAATGTTCCACGTTCAACACGTCCAGTAACTACTGTACCACGACCAGTGATTGTGAATACATCTTCAATACTCATTAAGAATGGTTTGTCATTATCACGTTCTGGAGTTGGGATCCATTCGTCAACTGCATCCATTAATTCGTCGATTGCTTTTTCAGCTTCTGGATCTCCCTCAAGAGCTTTTAATGCTGAACCACGAATAATAGGAGTGTTGTCTCCATCGAAACCGTATTCATTTAATAGATCACGAATTTCCATTTCAACTAAGTCTAATAATTCAGGATCATCAACCATATCGCACTTGTTCATGAATACAACCATTTTTGGAACGCCTACTTGACGAGCTAATAGGATGTGTTCACGAGTTTGAGCCATAGGTCCATCTGTAGCTGCAATAACTAAGATTGCACCATCCATTTGAGCAGCACCAGTAATCATGTTTTTAACATAGTCTGCGTGTCCTGGACAGTCAACGTGAGCATAGTGACGTTTTTCTGTTTGGTATTCTACGTGAGCAGTATTGATTGTAATACCACGAGCTCTTTCTTCTGGAGCCTTATCGATATTTGCATAATCAGTGAATTCTGCCCATTCTGGGTTTTTGTCATGTTGACGCTTTGTAATAGCTGCTGTTAAAGTAGTTTTACCATGGTCAACGTGTCCGATCGTACCAATGTTAACATGTGGTTTTGAACGATCAAATTTTGCTTTTTCTGCCATATTATATTTTCCTCCTTTGTTTTTCCTACAATTTATATTTTATCTAATAATTGAATAATTTTCAACTATTATTTTATAATAACGGACCTTTGATTATGGTTCGATATTATTATTCATTACCGCTTTTTTTGATGATTTCATCAGCGATATTCTTTGGTACTTGTTCATAGTGATCAAATACCATTACGAACGTTCCACGACCTTGTGTATTAGAACGTAAGCTTGTTGCATAACCAAACATTTCTGAAAGTGGTACCATTGCATCAAGAGCAGTAGCATTTCCTCTGTTTTCTTGACCTAGTGGACGACCACGACGAGAAGTAATATCACCCATAACGTTACCGAAGTATTCATCTGGTGTTACAACTTCAACCTTCATGATTGGTTCTAGTAATACTGGTTTACATTTGTTCTTAGCTTCTTTTAAAGCCATGCTAGCAGCAACCTTGAATGACATTTCGTTAGAGTCTACATCATGGTAAGAACCATCAAATAATGTAGCTTTAACATTGATCAATGGGTATCCTGCTAAAATACCAGTTTGCATTGCTTCTTGTAATCCTTTGTCTACAACTGGAATGTATTCACGAGGAACAACACCACCTACAACTGCATCGACAAATTCATACTCTTTATCAGGATTTGGTTCAAATTTAACCCAAACGTGTCCGTATTGTCCACGACCACCAGACTGTTTGATATATTTACCTTCACAGTCGCCTGCTTGTGTGATTGTTTCACGATAAGCAACTTGTGGACGACCAACATTACATTCAACGTTGAATTCACGTCTCATACGGTCAACTAGTACGTCTAAGTGTAACTCACCCATACCAGCAATAATTGTTTGACCAGTTTCATGATCTGTATGAACTTTGAATGTTGGGTCTTCTTCTGCTAATTTTTGAAGTGCCAAAGCCATCTTATCTTGGTCTGCTTTTGATTTAGGTTCAACAGCAACTTCAATAACTGGATCTGGGAATTCCATAGATTCCAAAATAACTGGTTGTTTTTCATCACAAAGTGTATCACCAGTTGTCGTATTTTTAAGACCTACTGCTGCAGCAATATCACCTGTGTAAACTTCAGAAATTTCTGTTCTATTATTTGCATGCATCAATAAGATACGACCGATTCTTTCTTTTGAATCTTTTGTAGAATTTAAGACATAAGAACCACTTGATAAGTGTCCTGAATAAACTCTAAAGAATGTCAAACGACCAACGAATGGGTCTGTCATAACTTTAAATGCAAGAGCACTAAATGGTTGATCATCAGCAGGTTTTCTTTCGATTTCCTTTCCATTTAAATCTGTACCCTTAATAGCACCGATATCTAATGGACTAGGTAGGTAATCAGTAACTGCATCAATTAGAAAACGAATTCCTTTATTACCTAAAGCAGTTCCACACATTACAGGGAAGAATTCAACTGCAAGAGTTCCTTTGCGAATTGCTCTCTTTAACATTTCAACAGTGATTTCTTCACCTTCTAGATAAGCGTTCATTAAATCATCGTCGAAATCTGCAACTGCTTCGATCAACTCTGTTCTCTTTTGTTCTACGATGTCTTTTAAATCTGCCGGGATATCAATTTCTGTTGAATTTTCTTGTTCTGTTCCATCAAATTCATAAGCTTTCATCGTTACTAAGTCAACGACACCACGGAATTCTGATTCTGCACCGATTGGCCATTGAATTGGTTTGTAATTAACGCCTAATCTACTCTTAATTGTACCTAGTGTATATTCAAAATTTGCTCCCATTTTATCCATCTTGTTAGCAAAGATAATACGAGGAACTTTAAACTCTGTTGCTTGACGCCAAACAGTTTCAGTTTGTGGTTCAACACCAGCTTGAGCATCTAGTAATGTAATTGCACCATCTAAAACTCTTAAACTACGACTTACTTCAATCGTAAAGTCTACGTGTCCTGGAGTATCGATAATGTTCAAACGATATCCATTCCAATGAACTGTTGTTGCAGCAGAAGTGATTGTAATACCACGTTCTTGCTCTTGCTCCATCCAGTCCATTTGAGAAGCACCATCGTGAGTCTCACCGATTTTATGAATCTTATGTGTTAAGAATAAGATACGTTCTGTACAAGTTGTTTTTCCGGCATCGATGTGTGCCATAATTCCAATGTTTCTTGTGTGTAATAAATCTGTATCACGAGCCATATATTAGTGTTCTCCTTCCTACCAACGGTAATGTGCATAAGCTTTGTTTGCTTCTGCCATTCTATGGACATCTTCACGTTTCTTAACAGCACCACCAGTGCCATTAGAAGCATCAATAATTTCATTGGCAATGTTTTCTGCCATACCTTTTCCGCCTCTTAATCTAGCATAGTTGACTAACCAACGTAAACCTAGAGCTTGAGAACGAGTTTCACTAACCTCAATTGGTACTTGATAGTTAGCACCACCAACTCTTCTAGCTTTTACTTCTAGAGCTGGTTTGATGTTTTCAAGTGCTTGATTAAATACTTCCATTGGTTCTTTACCAGTTTTTTCTTTAATCATATCAAACGCACTATATAAAATAGATTGTGCCTTACCTCTTTTTCCGCCAATCATCATAGAGTTGATTAACTTTGTAACAACTTTTGAATTATATAGCGGATCTGGTAAAACGTCTCTCTTTACTGCACGTCTTTTACGCATTTTATTTTCCTCCTTTCGATTATTTCAATTGCATTTTAATTTTTAGGTTTTTTAGCACCGTATTTAGAACGGCCTTGTTTTCTGTCTTTAACGCCAGCTGTATCTAAAGTACCACGAACAATGTGATAACGAACACCGATCAAGTCCTTAACACGTCCACCACGTACTAAAACGACGCTGTGTTCTTGTAAGTTGTGTCCTTCACCAGGAATGTAAGTATCTACTTCTTTACCATTGCTTAAGCGTACACGAGCATACTTACGTAATGCTGAGTTGGGTTTTTTCGGAGTCTTCGTACCAACACGAGTACATACGCCACGTTTTTGTGGAGAGTTAACACTCGTATTTTTTCTTTGAAGAGTATTCAATCCGATGCCAAGCACTGGAGATTTACTTTTCCTAGTCTTTTCGCTTCTACCTTTTCTGATTAATTGGTTCATTGTAGGCATATAATTCAGTCTCCTTTCTTTACACATATCCAGGTGTGTCATTTTTTCTCTTAAATATAAGGTTCCAAAAAAGAAACCTAAATTTAATCAGCGTACTTAATATATCATTATCTATATAAAAAGTCAATCAAAAGTTGAAAAAGATAATAAAAAAAGACAACAAAATTGAAGTTGTCTAAGAAATAAAAACTGTAAATATTTAT
>ENA-OOZQ01000128-OOZQ01000128.1-human-gut-metagenome-genome-assembly--contig:-NODE-128-length-67188-cov-4.718678_pt1 | contig 67188 bp, 64 predicted proteins | sample MGYA00241188_ERZ501399 | MGnify/ENA primary metagenome ERZ501399 (study PRJEB25962, sample SAMEA2042658) | human gut metagenome | biome: human gut; feature: human-associated habitat; material: faeces... | reverse complement strand
ACATTCTCAATGGGACACAGCTATGATAAGAGATATTACCTAGAAGCTAGAAAGATTAAATAATTTTAAAAGGATGTAGCAAAACACTACATCCTTTTATTTTATATATTTTTTATGTTCTTCTTTTGGAATATTATAAATGTTGGTACTAGCATTATTACCATATATATTACTATTATTGCAATTGAAAATGGTAATGTTATTCCCTCAAATGTTGGTATTCCTCCCCAGAAATATTCTGTTAAATTCCAGTTTGGTGTAACAAAATATTTAATCCAATTTAGTTTTAAGTTCAATGCTAGCATATTGATAACTGAACTTCCCATATATCCTAACAATGAAATAGTTATTGCTAATGCTGAGTTTGTAAATATTGTGCTAAATGCAAATGCAAGAGTCATAAGTAAAATATACATTGGAGCTTTTCCTAATGCTTGCATAGCTAAATATTGTATTGTATTTATTTGTTTTACATTATTTATTGTGTGGTCATAAATTATAGTTGGGTTTTTAAAGCTATCAAATCCTTGTATTAACCCACCTACTACAAATTGCATTAAGAGAACTAGTAGTATAACTATAATGGCAACAATTATGCTGGTTATAAATTTAGATGCCAAAATTGTACTTCTTTTATATGGTTTAATTAAAAGTAACTTTATTGTACCTTTGCTAAATTCTTCGCTTACTATTACTCCTGCTGTCATCATAAACATTACTATCAAAAATATTTCATATTCGTCAAATGTACTTAGTAATATTCCTTTTGCACTACTTGTATCTCCCACGGTAGTTTCATTTTCAATATCATATTTGTTTATTGCTGCCGTTTCTTGGGCTTTATAATACTGTTTTTTAGAATCATAATTTTTTTCTGTTTCTCCAAAATCATAACTTCTAATGTCTTCCATTGCCACCATATAGCTGTTTAAGCAATTGTTTTTATAATCATTTCCATAAGGAATGTCTTTTTCTAATCTCCATGTTGCTATTTGTCTGCTTATTTCATAGCCTCTTATCTGGCTTTGAAGCTCTTTTATTTCTAATTTATTAGTAGTTTTTTCCTGCATTGCTTTTAGTTCATCTATTTCAGTATTTTTTTCTTTTACTTCCTCTTCAGCAAAATATCTCCAATCATCTGTATCTAGCCTTTTTATATATTCATTATATTTAGCTTTTGCAATTTTTAAACCACTATCACTTTTTTCCTGATATGTAAAATAGTTTATATTTGAAATACAACTTCTCATTTCTGATTGTATTATCTTAGCTTGCCAACTTTTCTCGTCATATTTTTTTACTAACTGGTATACTTCTAATTCAGTTTTATATTGTGCATACATATCTTTATCTTTTTCGGGATCAAGAGTTTTTAATTGTTCTCCATAAAAACTAATTTCTTCTTCTATGTAATCATAGTACGAATTTTCAAAGTCAAGTTTATATATAACATTAGTAAGAATAATAAAAGCAAGTGTAACTAATAATGTGATTAACAAACTTTTCTTTTTAAATATTTTCTTTAATTCATTTTGGATTAAACTAATCAATTGTATTACCTCCTGTCTTTTTTAAGAATGCATCTTCTAATGATAATTTTTCTTCATTAACTTCATACACCTTAATATTATTTTCTACTAATGTTTTTACTATGTTTGGAACTTGCTCTCTTTTAGCTATTATAGTAAATTCTTCTTTTCCTTTTATTTCAGTTGGTACTGATATTATTTCTGCTATTTTTTCTGTATTATCTACTACTATTCTGTAGTGTGCTTCATTAGTAGTTCTTATTACTGAAATATCGTTAGTTTCAATAATTTCTCCATTTTGAATAATACAAACTTTATTACATAGAGTTTCCATTTCTGCTAAGTTATGACTTGAAATAAATATTGCCATTCCTTGTTTTGCTAAAACCTTTAAAAGGTCTCTCATTTCTTTTATACCTTCTGGATCTAATCCATTTGTTGGTTCGTCTAAAACTAATAAATTTGGATTATGTAATATAGCTTGTGCTACGCCTAATCTTTGCCTCATTCCTAGTGAATATTTAGATACTTTATCATTTATACGATTTTCTAATTTTACTAGCTTTACAACCTCCATTATTCTTTCTTTTGTAATACCTTTATACATATTTGCAACTAGTTTTAGGTTTTCATATCCTGTTAAATACATATACAAGTCTGGGTTTTCAATAATTGCTCCTACTCTTCTTATAGCTTTAGTAAAGTCTTTTTTTATGTCATATCCATTTATATTAACCTCTCCACTTGTAATTCCTTGAAGGCCTAATATTAGCTTAATTGTTGTAGTTTTTCCTGCTCCGTTTGGTCCTATAAAGCCTAAAATATCTCCTTCATTTACTTCTAGAGAAACCCCTTTTAAAATTTCTTTTTTACCTATTTTTTTATGTAGGTCTTTGCATTTTAATATTGTTTCTGCCATATTAAAAAATCTCCCTTTCATTATTTTACAAGAACATTTTACCACTAGATTCTTAAGAAAACTAGTGGTATTTTATTAAAATTTTATTAAGAAGGTTTTTATTCATAATACAACCTTTATGCGAATACAATTAAACAAAAGTATTCTTATGGGGGTTTTCTTTATGGTTGGAGTTTCAATTGAGGAACGAGCTGTTACATTAGCTCATTATATTATAGATTCGAAAGATACAGTTAGAGGTGCTGCTAAAAAGTTTGGCGTTAGTAAAAGTACTGTTCATAAAGATGTTAGTGAAAGATTACTTAAGATAAACCCTAATTTAGCTCATCAGGTACGAGAAATATTAAATGAAAATAAAGCTGAAAGGCATATTCGTGGAGGTATGGCTACTAAGCTTAAGTATAGCCATGAAAAGGTAGGATGAAAATAGTAGACTCTATATATTGATGTTTTTTAAGTTTACATTCAAAAAAAGAGAGAGACGGAGCTTTTGTTAGCTCTGTCTCTTTAAAATTAGTTGTTAAAATTGTTGTTTCTTCTTTGTGCTTTTCTTGCTTTTCTACATTCTGGGCATCTTTGAGGTTCATTTGTGAAACCTTTTTCAGCATAGAATTGTTGTTCACCTTCTGTGAAAACAAATTCAGCACCACAATCTTTACATGTTAAAGTTTTGTCTGCCATTATCTTTTCCTCCTTGTTAGTTTTGATATTTAATATTTTGACATATAAAACCTTTCTAATATCAATATCAAGAAGGAATAGTATTTACAAAATAATTAAATTCATTTAGACCTTTTTTAAAGTCATTTGTATTTTAGCATATAAGTAAAAATAAAACAAGGGGAAAATATATTTTCCTTAAAAAACATATATTTAAGTAATTTTAAAATTACTTGTATTTATCAGTCCCATCCCTCTGCATATAAGATAACACTCATATCATGGTCTACTTCAAGTTTATAAATAGGACTTTCTTCTCCATCGCTTCCGGTCCATTTAATTACACGATCATGCCCCAAAGCAAGTTCTGGGTATTTCTGTACCATTTCTTTTGTTAAACTATTTCCATGTTTCCAACTTGAAAATTCATTAAGGAAATCTATATTTCTAGAGGTATTTAAGTTTGATAACATAACTTTCACAGCTTTTGTTGTATCATCAGCATCTGTTCCAAGCAGTTTAGTCTCGATAATCTGTCTTCTAATTGTTGGTGAACTATGTTGTAAAACCCAAGTTATCATGTAATTAAATCTTATAAGTCCCCATTCCATAGGATTTTGGTCATTAAAATATTTATAATATTCATTATTTTTTTCTACATAATGTAATCCAGAGCCATTATTTCCTTCTGGTTTTGAACCTGAAAATTTTATGCTTATTGACTTATTACATTCAACAACATTTTCATGTTTTAATTCTTTCCAATTGTTAGTTTCATCTGTTGAATATAAAAGATCACTATATGTTTCTTCTTCTACACCAATTCCCATACCCGCTACAAGTGATTCAACTTTTACTTTATATGGTGAAGTTTGAGCTGAAGTTCTTATGCTATCAACTTTAATAGTTTCTTTCTTTTCTTCTCCATCACTTTTTATTATAAAGTCATAGCTTCCATTTTTGTTAAATGAACATTTAACTGGTTCTCCAAGGTTACTTGTATATAATGTGCTTCCATATGGTGTTTCTACTGTAATTATTTTTACGCCTAAATTCTTTAATTTTGCTACTTCTTCAGCATTGTTATAACTTATAAACATCCTTCCTTCTTCTATTATTTTATTAACAAATTGTTCTTCTGTTATATTAAGTTGACTAATTTTATCCCCATACTCTTTTGTTAACTCTTCATAACTTGAAAAATTACATAAAATTGCAGCAATTTCCTTTTTTTGTTCAAAAGTTGGTTGTGCTTCATTTTCTGCAGGGTTTAATACTACTGTAGCACTAAAGTCGCCTTTTTCTATATCTTCTCCTCCATTGGTGCCATTTATATTTTTGTTTATCCATTCATTTAATCCATTTATTGCATCTAAGTCATTTTGTGTTGCTTGGTCCATTTTGTTTTGAGCATCTTTTGCTCTTTTTATTATTCCATTTTCACTAAATATTGCGTTCAAGCTTACTCCTGCTAAAATTAGTAAAACCACTATTGTTATTACTAAAGCAATTAATGTAATACCTCTTTCTTTTAAATAGTTGCTTTTGTTTTTTGCTTTCATTTTTTCTTTGTACCTTTATATGATATATACTATCATATTCCTTTCTTTTATTTTTTATTTTGCATTTTTATGCGTATATGTTTTTTAATATTAAAATCTGCTTTACATCATCCTCCTCTTGTTTTTTGACACATAAAAAGGACAGGTACTAAATACTTTCATATTTAATATCTGTCTCATATATGCTTAATAAAGCCAATTTCTTAGCTTGGTTATTATTTATTAATGTTGTGGCTCTCTCTCTCTCTCTCTCTCTCTCTCTCTACTCCTGCAAAGGTTTTAGCTTTTTTCATATTTTGTGCCTCTTTCTTACTTTTCTTTTGGATTTGTTCTATTTTTATAATACTATATCAATTTTAAATTTTCAATAGTTCTTTCAAATTTTTAATAACTTTTTTCAAAAAAATTTTCACATAAAATTTACCTCATGTATATTTTTCATATTTTCTTACATAATAACTTATTAGTATAAACATTTTATAGATATATGTTAATGTTAACGCCTAGGTATCTGTTAAGTTTGTCGATTAAATGCTATATATTACTTATAAATAGGTTATGGAGGAGATGTAACATGGCACTTGATTATCATATCATTGGGGAAAGATTGAAAAAAGCAAGAGTTGAGAAAAATATGACTCAAGAGAAACTAGCTGAACAATTAGATGTTTCAATTGCATTTTTAAGTAGAATTGAAAGAGGTAGTTCTCATATTAATTTAAAAAGATTAACTCAAATTTGTGAAATTTTAGGTGTTTCTGAAGGCTCTATATTAAATGGAGTTTCTAGTAATTCAAATAATTACTTAACATCTGAATTTAATGAAATTTTAAACTCAGTATCTAGTGACAAACAAAAATTAATTTATAAAATAGCTAAAGTCATTAGCGAAGAAGAATAATTTTTAAGGTTTTAAACCATACTAGTAGCAAGAGATTTTGTTCTCTTGCTTTTATTTTTTTGTCAAAAAATGTTGATAAAGATATTATATTATATTATAATAATATGTGCAAAATTATTTTACAAGGAGGTATTTTTTATGGAATTTAAACAATGGGAAGGATTTAATACACAAGGCGAATGGACTAAAGAAATAGATGTTAGAGGCTTTATTCAAGCTAATTACACACCTTATGAAGGAAATGACGATTTTCTAGTAGGTGCAACAGAAAAAACTCAAAAGCTATGGAACAATGTTACAGACTTATACAAACAAGAAAGAGAAAATGGAGATGTTTTAGATGTTGATGTTAAAACTCCATCTGGAATAAATGCTTATGCTCCTGGCTATATAAATAAAGAACTAGAAGAAATTGTTGGTCTTCAAACAGATGCCCCATTAAAAAGAGCTATTATGCCAAATGGTGGTATTAGAATAGTGGAAAAATCTTGCGAAAGTTATGGATATAAAGTTGATGAAAATATCGAATATATTTATCACAACTTAAGAAGAACACATAATGATGGTGTTTTTGCTGTATATACACCAGAAATAAGAGCTGCTAGAAGCTCACACTTAATTACAGGTCTTCCTGATGGATATGGTCGTGGAAGAATTATTGGTGATTACAGAAGAGTTGCTTTATATGGTGTTGATGTTTTAATTAAAGAAAAACAAGAAGAATTTTCTTTATTAGATTCTGATGAAATGACAGATGAGTTAATTCGTCAAAGAGAAGAAATGCACGACCAAATTGCTGCATTAAATGAATTAAAAGCAATGGCTACAAGTTATGGATATGATATTTCTGAACCTGCAACAACTGCAAAAGAAGCAATTCAATGGCTATACTTTGGATATCTAGCTGCTGTTAAAGATCAAAACGGTGCTGCTATGAGTTTAGGTAGAACATCTACATTCTTAGATATATATATTGAAAGAGATATGAAAAATGGTACTTTAACAGAAGAACAAGCTCAAGAATTAATTGATCAATTTGTTATAAAATTAAGACTAGTTCGTTTCTTAAGAACTCCTGAATACAACTCTCTATTTACAGGTGACCCTGTTTGGGTAACCGAGAGTATTGGTGGTATGGGTATTGATGGAAGAACATTAGTAACCAAGAACTCTTTTAGAATACTACACACATTAGTAAACTTAGGACCTGCTCCAGAACCAAACTTAACTGTATTATGGTCTAAAAATTTACCAGAAGGATTTAAAAAGTTCTGTGCTGATATTTCTATTAAAACCTCATCTATTCAATATGAAAATGATGATTTAATGAGAGTTACTTTAGGTGATGATTATGGTATTGCATGCTGTGTATCAGCTATGAAAATTGGTAAACAAATGCAATTCTTTGGTGCAAGAGCAAACTTAGCAAAAGCACTTCTATATGCTATTAATGGTGGTAAAGATGAAAAATCTGGAAAACAAGTTACTCCAGAATTTGCCCCTATCACTTCAGAATATTTAGATTATGACGAAGTTATGAGAAAATTTGATAACATGATGGAATATTTGGCTAAAACATATATTAAAGCTTTAAATATGATTCATTACATGCATGACAAATATTCTTATGAAGCATTAGAAATGGCTTTACATGATAAAGAAAGAGACATTTTAAGAACAATGGCTTGTGGTATAGCTGGTTTATCAGTTGTTGCTGATTCTTTATCTGCAATAAAATATGCAAAAGTCAAGGTAATTAGAGATGAAACTGGATTAGCTGTTGATTATCAAGTTGAAGGTGATTTTCCTAAATACGGAAATGACGACGATAGAGTCGATGAGATTGCAGTTAATATAGTAAAATCATTTATGAAAAAACTAGAAAAACATCATACTTACAAGAATTCAAGAGCTACATTATCAGTTTTAACTATTACATCAAATGTAGTATATGGTAAAAATACTGGTAATACTCCTGATGGAAGAAGAGATGGCGAACCATTTGGACCTGGTGCTAACCCACTACATGGAAGAGATGTAAATGGAGCTTTAGCTGTTATGAATACAATTGCTAAACTACCTTATGAATATTCTGAAGATGGTATTTCATACACATTCTCTATCTCTCCTGCTACTCTTGGAAAAGATGAAGATTCAAAGGTAAATAACTTAGTAAGTATGTTAGATGGTTTCTTTGTTCAAACAGGACATCATATAAATGTTAACGTATTTGATAGAGATTTATTGCTTGATGCAATGGATCACCCTGAAAAATATCCACAATTAACAATTCGTGTTTCTGGATATGCTGTTAACTTTATAAAATTAACTAGAGAACAACAATTAGAAGTAATTCATAGAACAATACACGAGAAAATCTAAATTTAATAGCATAAAAATATGTTTTCGCACCTGTCGCGCAGTTGAAGGAGTGAGCCAAGACCCGCGTTTAGCTCGGAGGCTTGCCCACGAACGACGACAGCAAGACAGAAGAAAACATATTTTATGCTTATTATTTAAATTTTTAGGAGGAAATATGAAAGGTAGAATACACTCATTTGAATCTTTTGGAACAGTTGACGGACCTGGTATAAGGTTCGTAATTTTCATGCAAGGATGCAATTTGCAGTGTAAATTTTGCCAAAACAGAGACACTTGGGATGTTTGTGGTGGTATGGAATATACTGTTCCAGAATTATTAGCAAAAATTGAAAGATATAAAAGTTATTTTGTACCTTCTGGCGGTGGTGTTACAATTAGTGGTGGAGAACCATTAGTTCAACAAGATTTTTTAATAGAACTATTAACTGCTTTAAAAGGTGATGGTATTCATACAGCTATTGATACTGCTGGAAGCTTTGATATAACAGATAAGATAAAACAAATAATTGATTTAGCAGATTTATTTTTATTAGATATAAAATGTATAAATGATGATATTTGTAAATATCTAACTAGTGTTTCTAATAAAAAAGAATTGGCTTTTGCAGAATATTTAAGTAGTATAAATAAACCAATGTGGATTAGACAAGTATTAGTTCCTGGAATTACAGATAAAGAAGAAGATTTACTTAAATTAAAGGATTTTATACATAGTTTAAATTCTGTTCAAAAAGTTGAAATTCTTCCTTATCATGACTTAGGACGTTTCAAATGGGAAGAACTAGGATTAAAATATGAGCTTGATGGAGTTTCTCCTGCTACTCCAGAGGACGTATCAAGAGCAAAGAAAATATTAAGTTTGTAAAGAAAAAACTGAAGTGGTTTTGCCACTTCAGTTTTATTCTTTTATTCTCTTTTTTAGTCCAAATGTTATAAAGTATATCAAACCTGATATCAGCACTATCATTGGACCTGTTGGTATGTTCCAATAATATGAAATAATTAAGCCGGTGATTCCTGAAAATAATGAAAATATTACAGCAAACAAATGGTATGTTCTCATATTTTTAGCTACATTTCTACTAGAGGCTGCTGGTAATATAAGCAATGAATTTATTAATAAAATACCAATAAATCTAATTGAAATCATTACAATTATAGCTATTAACACTGCAAATACATTATCAATTGTTTTGGTATTTACTCCCCTACTTCTTGCTAATGTTGTGTTTATACTTGTTACATTTAATTTATTAAATGTAAAGTACCAAAATGCAATTACAGCAATAAATGCTAAAAATAAGTATAATATTTCTGTATTACTAATGCTTAATATATCTCCCACTAAATAGCTTGAATATTTATTGAAGTTTCCACTTTGTGCTAACATTGCAAGTCCTAGTGCTATTGCTATTGATGAAAATACACTTATTATTGTATCTGCTCCATAGTTTGTTTTATTTTTTACATAGTTTAATAACAATGCAAATACTACAGCAAATAATATCATTGAAATATTCATATTTGATATTCCTAAAACCATTCCTAATGCAATTCCTGTTAATGCTGAATGTCCTAATGCATCTGAGAAAAATGCCATTTTGTTGTTTACTATCATAGTACCTAAAATAGCAAATACTGGTGTTACTAAAATAATTGCAATTAGTGCATTTTTCATAAATGCATAATCTATAAATTCAAATGGTATTAGTGCTTCTAATATACTATATATTACTCCCATTATATATTCTCCTCTTATATTTCTCCAAAATAACTTTTAAATTCTAAGCTTTCAAATACTTCTTCTGGTGTTCCCTCTTTTACAACCTGTTTGTCTAGTAAGATTACTCTATCAGCATATTTTTTAACTAAATCTAAATCATGTGATACAAGTAAAATTGACATATCATATTTTGTTTTTAATTCATTTACTAATTCATAAAAATCTCTTGTTCCATTTTTATCAATTCCTGATACTGGCTCATCTAGTACCAATAAATTTGGTGTTGGTTTTGTTGCTATTGCAAGTAATACTCTTTGTAATTCGCCACCAGATAAATCTCCTATACTTTTATCTATTAATTTTTCTGCTCCAAATATTTTTAGCTGTTCTTTTATTTCGCTATATATCTTTTTATCCTTTTTCAAAAATACTGGTATGTGGCAAATACATGATGCAAATAGGTCGTACACTGTTGTTGGCATATGTTTTTCTATATTTATAGTTTGTGGCACATATCCTATTTTTATTCTTTTTGCAATGTTATCTTTCATATCCACAAAGCTTATGTTTCCAGTATGCTCTACTTCTCCTAAAATAGCTTTTAATAATGTAGATTTTCCTGCACCATTCCTACCTATTATTACAGTTAACTCTCCACAATGCACATGGATATTTACATTTTTTAATACTTGTTCTTTTCCAAATTTTACACTTATGTTATTTATTTTTGTGCAGTGTAAGCCACATGCTCCTTTTCCACCCATTTTCTACTCCTGTTCTACATCATAGATTCTAAAACTAAAAAATTTGCTTCTAACTTGTCTATATATGCGTTGTTGTTTGTTTCCCCTGTTAGCCCTGAATCTAGTTTATATATTTTTGCTCCTGTTTCGTTTGCTAATGTTTCAGCATTTTTTATATTGTCATCTTTATCTACTACAATGATTTTTATGTTTTCATTTTTCATTTTTTCAATTAGGTTTTTTAGTGTTTCTGCTGACATTGTACTTTCTTCATGATTTGTTTCTACTTGTGTTACTTGCATTTTAAGTTCTTGTAATAAATATTCTAGCCCCTCATTTAAGCAAATGGCCTTTGCTCCATTTAGTTTTTGAAGTTGATTTTCATATTTTTGTTTTTCTTGATTTATTTTCTGTAAATAACTTTCACAATTTGCTTTATATGTTTCAGCATTTTTATTGTCATATTCACATAGTTTTTGGCATATTGTTTCTACTTGTTTGATATAGTTTTCTACGCTTGTCCAAATATGAGGATTCGTCTCATTTTCATCTTGTATCTTATTTGATATATCAGCACTAGTATCTATTACCTTTAATTCTGGATATGCTGAAATTATTTTATCCATAAAGCTCTCTAAACCTAATCCATTTTGAATATATATATCAGCTTTTTCTATCTTTTTCATATCAGTTGTAGATATTGTATAGTCATGTAAGCAACCAACATTGGCTTCTGTCATATTTACAAGTTCCACGTCTGGTACATTTTGTGTTATATTTGCTGTCATAACATGGATGGGATAAAATGATGTTACAATTTTCAAATTATCATTTTTTACTTCTTCATGTTTTCTAGTCGTTACCCAAATGGCTATTCCTATAGCAACTGCTATTATTAACATTATTATTAAAATCTTCTTTTTCAAATTTCTTACCTCTCAACTTATTGATAGTATGGTACTATAATAACATATTATATCATGATTTTCAATATCAAAACCTGTATTACGAAAATCTTGTAAATTACATTCTTATTAAAGAAATTTATTTTTTTAATAATGAAGTGCACCCGAAATGTTAAATCTTTGTCTAACATTTTTGGTGCACTTCATTACTTAAAAACTACATTTTATCTTAAATTACATTGAATCACAAATAGGTATTATTATTCCATTTGCTTCTTTCATTTTAAACTCTATCATCTTATTCTCTTTATCTATTTTTTCCGGGAAAATGTATTCGCATACAATATCCTTATTTCTTTTGCTGAAATATAATATTGCAATTCCCTCCATATCATCTGTCACATCTGGATAACATAATTCTATTGTGTACATTCCATTTGAATCTTTTCCTTCATAATTTATAGCTTCGATTTGATATGCAGTTTTAATTTTCATAGTATATTCACATCGTTCAACAACTTCTGGATTTGAGCAATATTTAGATAATATAACTTCAAGTGAACTATTCTTCATATCTTCTTTAATTTCATTAGAATAGCTTCCATCAATCTCTTCTGTAAAAGTATAATTCCATTCACAATCTTTTCCCACCAAGTATGGGTCATCAATTTTCTCTGCGTTATTGCTTGAAAAATAGATTTCCTTTCTAGCTTCTCTTATATTGCCTGCTTTATCTTTAACTGTAGCCTTTATTGTATATTTTTTGCCGCTAGTTAATCCTGTAATCTCTTTAGTTGAATCTGTTCCTTCATAATCTACAACATATTTTTCGTCACTCTCTAATGTTATTTTATGTGATATTGTAACTTTATTGTTTACCTCTATACCACTTCCTGTATCAGAAATATTTCTTGTTTTCCACGTTATACCAGTTGTACTCTTTTGTGCATAAAATCCCATAGTTGGTTTTGTAGTATCTCTTTTTATCGAATAACCTTCTGTTTTTTTCTTTACATTACCAGATTCATCCACAGTTCTAAAATAGTACATTTTATCTTGATCCGAATTAATTGTCAGACTTTCATTGCAATCAGCCCATGTTTTATTGTCATTACTATATTGATACTTTGTATTTCCAGACTTTCCTGTTAGAGTTACAATAATATCTTTATTAGTCCAATTACCTGGAACATATCCATTCATATTTGCTTTCAATGGAGTTCTAGCATCTAATATGTCACCTAATTTATCTGATAATTTATTTACATTCTCCTTATCTTGCTTTGTTGAATTATCGGTTACATTCTGTGCCTCTTTTGCCTTGTTTACTATACCATTATCTCCCAAGATTGCATTAATGCTTACACCTGCTAATATTAAAAGTACCACTATAGTTACTACTAATACAATTAAAGTTATTCCTCTTTGTTCAAAAAAATTTTTAAATTTCATTTTTATCCACCTCTTTCATCTAAAATTATTCCCAAATATGAATTTTTTAGCACACAAAAAACAAGTTATTAAGCATTATTTTGTTAATAACTTGTTTAAACACATTTAATAAAGCTAAATTTCTTAGCTTTATTATTTATTAATAATAGTTCTCTTTCTACTCCTGCAACGGTTTTATCTTTTTTCATATTTTGTACTTCTTTCTTATTTCTCTTTGGATTTTTTATGTAATAATAATATCATTTTCTTTTTTATTAGTCAATATTCTTTATCCTTTTAATTTAATAATAATTTCTTTATAGTCTTCAGCATTGATAATTGCACTTCCTGATACTAACATATCAGCTCCCGCTTCTCTTACTATATTAGCATTTTCTGTGTTTATTCCACCATCTGCTTCAATATCTACTTCAAAATTATTTTCATCAATATATTTTTTTAGCTCTTTTATTTTTTCTATTGTATTTGGTAATAGTTTTTGTCCACCTTCTCCAGGTTCCACTGTCATTACTAATACTAAATGCACAAATGGTAAATATTCATAAATTTCTTCTACTTTTGTGTTTGGCTTTATTGAAATTCCAACTCTTATGTTGTTTTCATTTAATATTTTAATCCATTTAAGTATTTCTTTTTTGCTCTTTCCTGCTTCTAAGTGAAATGTTATAATATTAGGATCAAATATTGCAAAGCTTTTTATATAACTTTCTACATCTTCTACCATCAAGTGAACATCTAATGGTAAATTTGAAATCTGATTTAAATATTCGCTAAATTCTAGCATTTTATTTGTTGTATCATTTTTTACAAACTTTCCATCCATTACATCTATATGGAAGTAATTTATTCCTGATGTTTCTAGGTTATATAATGTTTGAATTGCTTTGTCATCTTTTACATTTAATATTGAAACTGACACTTCTACCATTTTTCTTTCCCTCTTTTATTAATTTTATATTAATGATAACAATATAAGGTACTTTCCTACGTTCATCCCCTACTACGCAAGAAGATGTAACAACAATTTTTTGCAAACATTAATAATGATTTGAAAAAATTTAGTAACATCTTCTAGCTTGTCGGTCCCCACAGCATTCACTACGAAAAGTACCTTATCTTGCTATCACTTATTCATACAATAATTTAATACTTTTAACATTATCACAAATTATTATAAATTTTTATATAGTTATCATATCTTTGTGAAGAAATTTTGCCAGCTTCTAAAGCTTCTTTTACTCCACAATTTTCTTCCTTTATATGACTGCAACCTTGAAATTCGCATTTATCTAAATAAGGTACAAACTCCACAAAATAGTGACATAAATCTTCTTTTGGAATTTCATTTATTTCAAATGTTGAAAATCCCGGTGTATCTGCTATATATGAATTTTCTTTATATTTATACAAAGTAGTACTTGTAGTGGTATTTTTTCCTCTTTGATTTTTATCACTAATGTCTCCTTCTTGAGTTAACTCTTGTTCAAATATCGAATTTATCAAAGTAGATTTTCCTACTCCTGAGTTTCCTGCAAATGCTGTAGTTTCTCCTTCAAGTAAAGCTTTTATTTCTTCTACCTTTATTCCCTCTTTTGCATTTGTTTGTATAATTTTATATCCTATATCTTCATACAATTTAGCAATTCTGTCTATCTCTTCTTTATCTTCTAAATCAACCTTATTTAGCACTATAGTTGCTTTTAATCCCATAAATTCTGCAAATACCAATTGTTTATCTAATAATAATAAATCTGGGCTTGGCATTTTCATAGATACTACTAAAATCAATTGAGTTAGATTAGCCATTTTAGGTCTTTTTAGTTCGTTTTTGCGAGGAAGAATTTGCTCTATTACTCCTTCTTGCTTTTCTGAATTTGTAATAGTAAATTCCACCTCATCTCCAACTAATGGGCTAATTTTTTCTTTTTTGAATTTTCCTCTTGCTAGGCATTTATATACTTTTTCACCTTCTGCTACTTGATATACATTTGAACTAGTACAAATAATTATTCCTTTTGGCATTTATTCCCCTCATTAATTAAAACTAATTACTGGATCTTCATCTGTTAAGGTTAGTTGTTTCATTCCATACATTTGATCTCCAATCCATACTTTTACTGTTACGGTATGTTTTCCATGTACTTCAACTACTAATGAAGTTTCATCTTTACGTTTTTCTTCTTCATATTGATTGTCTCCATCAACAGTAACCTTTACTTTTACTGTTGGATTTATTTCATTACCAGTTTCATCCCTTTTAATTACTGCTTTATCTCCTAATAAAGATTGTACATTTATTTTTACTATTCCAGTTTTTATTTCTTCTATTCTATTTACAGTAATTGTAACTTTTGTTTTTTCTTCAACTGTTGTTCCAGCTTCAATGCTTTGTTTCAATACTTTTCCATCTGCCTTTGACATATCTTCTTCATATGCAACTATTACTGTTAAATCAGCTAATTTCTTTTTAGCTTCTGCCTCTGTATCTCCTATTACATATGGCATAGCCACATCTTTAAGACCTGTTCCTATACTTACTGTTAGAGTTACAGTCTCTCCAACTTTAATTTGTTTTCCTTCTGCAATGTCTTGTTTTATAACTATATCTTTTTCTACCGTCTTACTTGTTTCTTCTTTTCTTTCTACATTTAAGTGCAATTCATCTTTTAATTTTTGCTCAGCTTCTTCGTATGTCATTCCTACTACTTTAATCATCTCTACCATTTCTGAGCCTTTGCTTATTTTCAATTTAACAGTGGTATTTTCTTTTACTGTTGCACCTTCTGAATATGGTGGTTCTTGTGAAATGATTTTTCCTGCTTCCACTTCATCATCAAATACTTCTTCTGTTTCTAAGGTTAATTTTGTTTTTCCTAATGTTACTTTTGCTTCTTCTAATGTTTGACCTACAAAGTTAGGTAGGTTAACATCTTTTGGTAGTCCTGCTTTTAATAATGCTTGAACTCCAAAGAATCCCGCTAATGGGATTAAAATTACTAACACTGCAATTATTACTGTTATCCATACTTTTTTAGCTGTTGGATGTTCTTCAAAATATTTAGCTAATTTTCCTTTTTTACCATCTTTTTTTACTTCTACTTGTGGTTCTTCTCCTAAAACTGGAACTCTTTGGGTATATTGAAGTTTTTCTGCATTACTCTTTACAAATCCACCTTCTGGATCTTTTAATGCCATACTTAAATCTTTTAGCATTTCAGTAGCATTTTGATATCTTAAACTTGGCTCTTTTTCCATTGCTTTCATTATTATTTTGTTTATTGCAAATGGAATAGATGGATTTAATTTCATTGGTTCTACTGGTTTTTCTTGCATATGTTTTAAAGCTATAGATACTGGTGTATCTGCATCAAATGGTACCCTACCAGTTAGCATTTCATACATTACTACACCTAATGAATAGATATCTGATTTTGCATCAGTATATCCACCTCTAGCATGTTCAGGTGAGAAATAATGAACTGAACCAATTGTTGTTCCAAAGGCAGTAATTGTTGAATTTGATACAGCTTTAGCTATTCCAAAGTCTGTTACTTTGGCAATTCCATCTTCTGTTATTATTATATTGTGTGGTTTAATATCTCTATGTACTATATTGTTTTTGTGTGCTGTTTCTAATGCTGATGCTACTTGTATCGCAATATTTACAGACCATTTCCAAGGTAATACTCCATCTTCGTTTATAATTTCTTTTAGAGTTTTGCCTTGTACAAGTTCCATAACAATATAATAAACATTGTCTTCATGTCCTACATCAAATATTGATACAATATTTGGATGTGTAAGGCTTGCTGCAGCTTGTGCTTCTGTGTTAAATCTTCTAATAAATTCTTCATCTGTTGTAAATTCTTCTCTTAGTACTTTTACAGCTACATATCTTTTTAAAATATTACATCTGGCTTTGTATACTGTGGCCATACCACCTTCACCAATTTTTTCAAGCATTTCATATCTATTTCCTATTACTTTACCTACTAAATTCATAATTTTATCTCCCCTATATTATAGTTATAACTGTTATGTTGTCATATCCACCAGCATTATTTGCTAAATTTACTAATATCTCTGGCGCTTTTTTTTTTTTTTCTCTAACTACTTCATATATTTTACTTTCTTCTACCATATTAGTTAGTCCATCTGAACACATTAATAATATATCGTCTTTTTCTAAGTTTCTCGCTCTTATATCTGGTTCCACATAAGAGGTACATCCTAATGCCTTTAATAGCATATTCTTTTTGGGATGGTGCTCTGCTTCTTCTCTAGTAATTTTTTTATCTTCTACTAATTGTTGAACATAGCTGTGGTCTTTGGTTATCTTTCTAGCTATGTCTTTTTTTATTAAGTATATTCTACTATCTCCTACATGTCCTATATATATCTTACTATTATATATGAAGCATACATCTAAAGTAGTACCCATTCCTTGCAAGTTTTCATCTTTTTTTGATTCTTCATATACTACCATATTAGCATATTCCATTGCATCCTTTACTAACTTTAATATTGCTTCTTTATCATGTTCTATTTTTTTAAAATTGTTTTGAATATAATTTTTTGTTGTTTCTGCTGCTAGCCTGCTTGCTATTTCTCCTCCGTTATATCCGCCCATTCCATCTGCTAGAATGTATAATTGCAAGTCACTTTCAGAAGAAGGAATACTGTAATAGTCTTGATTCATTTCTCTTGCTTTGCCAACATCAGTTTTAGCAAAACCTTTCATCTATTTTCCTCCTATGTTTTTAAATTTTTTCTTCTTAATTGACCACATGCTGCATCTATGTCACTGCCTAGCTCTCTTCTAATTGTTGCCACAATTCCATGGTCATTTAAGTAATCTCTAAATTTTATAATATTATCATTACTGCTTTTAGTAAATTTTCCGTTTTCAATTTTGTTTATTGGTATTAAGTTCACATGACAAAGCATTCCTTTTAATAAGTTTACCAATGCTTTTGCATCTTCTAAATTGTCATTGTTATCTTTTGCCAATGCATATTCAAATGATATTCTCTTATTAGTTTTTGCAATGTAGTATTTGCAAGCCTCCATAAGTTCTTCAATTGAATATAGATTATTTACTGGCATCATTGCACTTCTTTTGGTATTATCTGTTGCATGTAGCGAAATAGATAATGTACATTGCAAATCTTCATTTGCAAAATCATAAATTCTTGGAACTAGCCCAGATGTTGAAACACTAATATGTCTTGCTCCTATATTTAAACCTTTTTGATTATTTATAATTCTAATTGCATGCATTACATTATCATAATTGTCAAAAGGTTCTCCTATTCCCATAAATACTATATTTGAAATATGCTCTCCAATGTCTTGTTCCACTGCCAATATTTGTTCAACTATCTCGCCTGATGTAAGACCTCTAACAAATGCTATTCCTGTTGATGCACAAAACTTACATCCCATTTTGCATCCAATTTGTGAAGATACACAAATTGTTTTTCCATGATGATATTGCATTAAAACCGTTTCTATTGCATTTCCATCTAATACATCAAATAAGTATTTTTTTGTCCCGTCTGAAGATTCTTGTTTACTAAGTATTTCAAAGTTACACATTGTATAGTTTTGTTTTAGTTTTTCTCTTAGTTCTAATGATAAATTAGTCATATCGTCAAAACTTTTTACTTTTTCTACATAAAGCCAGTTAAATATTTGCTCTGCTCTATATCCTTTTTCTCCTAGGGAAATAAGTTCTTGCTTTAATTCGTCTAGGTTATATTCTTTTATATTTTTCATTATTGTTCCTTTTTATCTATTATTACATATAATTTATATCATAATATCTATTTTTTTTCAATATGTAAAGCAAAAAAATCAACCATCCTTACGGCTGATTAATTTTTTAGTTTTTGCCTTGTAATTCTTTAAACTTTTTTAGTCTAATATTGTATGCTTCTATTACTTCTTTTTCAAATGCAAGTTTTGGATTTTCTACTCCCATCATTTTTAATAGTTTTAACGTAAAGTATGGGTTTAATATTAATATTGGTCCAATTATATATGTTGCTAAGAAGTTATTTTTATGGATTCCTTCTAATTTAGTTTGCTCATTTATTCCTATTCCCATTTCTGCTTTTGCAAAATAGTTATTCTCGTTGTTTCCATATAACATTGTAAATTGACCTCTAAATCCTAGAATTTCTATATCTTCATATGTTCCTAAAAAGAAACTGTTATGTCTGTTTAACATATTTCTTTTAGCATATATATCAAAAATTCCAAGTGCTTCTATTTTGCTTCCATCTTCATTTTCAATATATTTTCCTAATATTTCTAAACTATTGCCTAGAAACAAAAATAGTTGATTATTATCTATTTTCTGTTTAATTTGCTCTGTATATGGTTTTAATTTTTCTATTATAATTTCTTGTGACTTTTCAGTTGATGTTCCCATATATACTAAAGAAATATCGCCTTGGTCAATAAATTTTGGTTTTTCATTTATTGTGGTTTCTAATATTTCTATTTCTGGTACGCATTTTTTTAAGTACCTTATATTTCCCATATCTCCATTTAAATTACATAGTTCTGGGTATAAAATTTCAATTTTCATTAACCGTTCTCCCCATCTATAATTTCTTTTACTTTTTGCTTTATTTGTTTTGTTTCATTTAATGAATACAAGTCGTGTAAAATAAATATTTTTTCAATTCCATCTAGTTTTAACTCGCTTGTTGCTTCAATAATATCACATTTGTGTACTATTTTTTCTTCTGGAATGTCTGCCATTAAAAGTCTTACATATGCATCCATATATCGAGGTCCTGCAATAATAATTTGCTTGATTCCTTTATCATTTAGAAACTCATAATCTGTATCATATAACCATGCAGTATTTTCAGAACCATGAGCTTCTTGATGCAAATCATCCAATATTACTATTACTGCTTTATTTCCTGGTTGTTTTCTTGTATAATCAAATGCTAGTGAACATGCAATTGGATTCATTCCTTTAGCCAATTGTGTTACAATTTCATATCCTTTATATTCTTCTTTACTATATCTAGTCTCTACAATTTTAATATTTTTTAGCGGTGTATTTATTTGTTCATATGTCAAATTCAATTGTTTTAGTGCAATTATTGCAGCTAACGTATTATATATGTTTATTATATTATCACTGATTAAATCATATGTTTCTTCATTGTTTTTTGACTTGATTGTCATCTTTTTATTTGGTAAGTCTAAGTTATTTAGTACATAATCTGCTTCTGGTGTTTTAAAATCACAATTAGGGCAATGTGCTTTTCCAATGTGATGGTATCTTACATATTCATATTCTAGAGTAGTATAGCATTTTGGACATACTCTAATATCTCTTGTAAGGTTTTCACAATGGTCTGAATCTGTTGGTAATCTGTCTATACTAAAATATATTTTCTTGTTGTTTTCTGCAATTTGACTAGAAATTAAATCGTCTGCATTTTCTATCATTATTGTTTCTTTAGGAATGTATGTGCTTAATATTCCTGAAATGAATTCTGTGTGTGCATGTCTCATTAATGAATCTCTAAAGATATTGGTACATACTAGATATGTTGGTGTTACATATGGAAATATTTTTCTTGTGCTTCTTTCGTCTATTTCAAGTACTGCTAAATCTTTTTTTGCCTTTCCTAACATTGTAGACCCTTGAATAAGCGTAGTTGCAACTCCTCTATCTATATTAGACCCATATTTATTGTTTATAAAGTCAAATTTGTTTGCTGTTAATATGTCATTTATTATATTGCATACTGTTGTCTTACCATTAGTTCCTGTTACTCCTATAATAGTTTTAGGTTTTTCTAATCTTCCTAAAAAGTCTGGACATATTCTAATAGCTATTTTCCCTGGTAAACTCGTAGCATTTCTACCTGTTAGTTTTAATATGAATGATACACTCTTTGCCACCCAAAGTGCTATATAAAATCTAAATGTTTTTTTATTGTTCATAATTTCTTTCTCCTAATTTTTTCTGTATTTATTTTATATTTATTTTGCATATTTATCAAGAGTTTTTGATAAAAAATATGCCATTTAGGTTGGAGAATTTTAGTACATTTTTAAGATTAAATTTAGATCAGTCTTAAAATGTTCAAAAATTCTCTGTCCCCAATGGCATATTTTTAGTATATCTTTTTTCTTTCTTTTAAAGTCTGTTCAATACTTGATAGTCGCCTTTCAAATATCTGATTTGTCATATCTGAAATTTGGTCGAACTCTCTAAGTACATGCAATTGCTGCATTGTTGCCTTATGATGTTTGTCTAATTTCGTTAGTATATCATTTTGTTCATTTTTTAGTTCATATAATAATTCTTGTATTGCTGCGATTAGTGATTCTAAAGACTGATTTTCGTTAGTCTTCATTGGCATATTACCACCTCTTTCGCATTTTATTTACGTATTTTATTATACTACACAATAAAGCTCTAGTCAATATTTTTACGAAAATTTGTTTTTATAGTTGAGCAGGCTCCCTGAAAATTTACACGAAATTATTATACCAATTTTTCTACTTCTTCTTTTGTTAATCCTGTAATTTCAATAATATCCGATACATTCATTCCTTTTTTTAACATATTTTTTGCTATTTGTAATTCTTTTTCTTTTGCACCTTGCTCAATTCCTTCTTTTTTGCCATCTCTTCTTGCTTCATACATCATTTGTTCATTATCCATTCGTTCTAGTTCTGCTTTAAATGCCATTCTTCTCAGCACATCATCTTGACTAATTCTATCTAGTTCTTCTTTAGCTTCCTTGATATTTTCGTTCTCTTCCATTATCTTCGTTACCTCCATATCTTCTGGATTTTCCAGGAACATCATCCACTGCAATGCTCCATCTTCTTTATTTGTTTTATACTCTCTTATTGCTTTTGGTAATTCTATTATAATGATCTCAAAATAACTTGTCAAGATTATGCTTTTGTATTCTTCTTCTCGTATTTGCCAATTGGTTTGTGCTTTCTTTATCGCCTTAAATTCTGGTAATTCTTTATCTACTATTATTATGCTTATTGTTCTTCTTAATTGTTCATATTTTTCGCCTACTTGTAAGTTTGCACTATACATTTTCGCCCAATATAGTAAAAATCTAGGTAACATTTTTTCATGTATTGATAATTGCACCTCTATGTCACATTCTATATTGTCATTTACTACCGCTCTTAAATCTAGTCTTCCATTTTTATCTCTTTTATTATCATTTAATAAATCTTTACTTTTGTCTAATTCTATTGAATGTATTTTCATTTTTAAAATTTTCTCTAATAAATCTTTTGTAATTTTTTCTTTTCCTCTTGTGAATAACGCTTGAAAAACAACATCATTTTTCGGTTTTAATAGTCCATCATTTTCAATTTCATTTTTTGTCATAATTTTTGTCTCCTTTTAATTTTATATATTTTAGTCACATTTTTTCGTCAATAATACACCTCTCTTTCTTGCTAATTTATATTTTCTTTGTTTGTGGAAATTTTAAGATTTAAATTTTTTAGATTTAATAGTATAAAAAAACATTAAGAATTTAAAATATTATTGGTCTAAAATACTTTTGATTTTAAATAATACTAATTCGGGATAATTACATTGAGATTAAAATTTAATAATTAAAAACTTTAAATTTAGAAAATAATTATTGCAACAAACGGATTTCAAGAATTTCTACGCAGTGCAAACTGCTAGAAATTCTAGTAATTCGCATATTTATCTTCTACAGAATTTACTCCTACTAGGAGTAAATTCCTAGAATAAAAAAAATGCACCTTTGCAGTGCATTTTTTTATTTATAGCTGTTCCATTTACATTATCCATTAAAATCTATATTGCTATTAGTTGTATCAGCATTTTCTAAGCTTGTGACATAGGTTTTAATAAATTTGTTATTATTAAACATCTTGTAAGTTAATTTTGTGTGACAATCAAATGAAAATAACAATATTTTTTCTTTACCAATTTGTCATTGACTGTTTGGTAATTTTGTTTCAAGTTGTGTAATGATTATATTATACTTAATTCAGTGATAGTTCTATATACTTTTCACAGAATTATCATAATATGAAAAGAAAGGGTGATGTTATGGCATTAATAAAATGTCCTGAATGTGGCAACCAAATAAGTGATAAAGCTGAGAGTTGCTCAAAATGTGGTTATGAGTTAAATAAAAAAGAAACTCCTACCACCTCTGATAATACGGTAGCCAGTTCCTTTATGAATAAAGGTAATATTAAATATATACTAATAATATTAGCTATAATTGTAGCTGGTTTCTTGTTTTTTAATCAAAATAATAACAATACTGGAACAGGTACAGGTGGCACTGGTACAGGAGGAACTGGAACTGGTGGTACTGGTACTGGGCAGCCTACTACTCCATCAACTGATTATGGTTATACGGTGTACAATGATCCTTACCTTGGAATATCTTTTGAAATGCCTGGTACTTATAAAGTTGCTACAGACAAAGAAGGATATATTTATGTAGGTAGAAATATAGATAGTCAAGGTGCTTTAATTCCATATATAATTATTGGCAGATATGACAAATATACTAGCGAAGTACAATTTTTAAATGATTTTACAACTTATATGAAAAAACAATATAGTGATTTGAAAGTTACTATTGATTTACTTTCTGGCACTATTGGAAATAAAACAGTTTATGGATTAGCATATAATTATACTTCAAGTGGTCACTTAGTAGTTGATAATAGATATGCTATTTTAGTTAACGGCAAAGTATATATGGTAGGTTCTAAAGAAGAAAATACAAATTCAACTGAAATCAATAATGTAGTAACTCATATTTTATCAACTTTAACAGAAAGGGGGTCATAAAATATGGCTTTAATAAAATGTGAAGAATGTGGAGAAAGCATATCTTCTAGTGCTAAGGTTTGTCCACACTGTGGTGTAAAAATCAATTTGCAAACTTGCCCTGAATGTGGTGCTAAATTAAATGGAGATGAAACTAATTGTCCTGAATGTGGCTACCCTGTTGGCAAGAAAAATGCTACAAATATAATAACTGAAAACTTAGATAAGATAACAGGTGCTCAATCTAAAAGCTATGTAAAATTCAAAGATTTATTTAAAAACACTTTCAAAAAACATACTGAAGAAGATTTGGATGAAGTTTTTGTTTGTGGTTCAGATAAAACTACTCCAGATGTTAAAGATATTAACCCAAAGAATGCAAGTGCATGGGTATATTTTAAAATATTTGTATTTTTCATAATTGCATATATTCCCACTCGTATAGGATTTATAGATTATGGAAATACCAACTTCTTACCACTTATGATAATGTTAGCAGCTTTTGCTGTTCCAGTAACTGTACTTATATTTTTCTTTGAAATCAACTTATTTAGAAACATACCTTTTTACAAGGTAATAAAATACTTTGTACTTGGTGGAGCATTATCACTAATATTAGCTATATTATATTTTACATTACCATATTTTGAAACAAATGCTACTGTTCAAACTTATGAAGGGGCTTTATTGATTGGCTTAGTTGAAGAAGTTGCAAAAGCTGTTATAGTTGCTATTTTCTTATTTAAAAGTAAAAAGAGCAATTATATATTAAACGGATTATTAATTGGTGCCGCTGTTGGTGCAGGATTTGCAGCATTTGAAACAGCTGGATATATTTTAAGATATGGCCTAAACGGTGGTTTACAAACAATGTTAGAGATTATAAAATTACGTGGTTTCTTAGCACCTGGTGGCCATGTTGCTTGGGCTGCTATAGAAGGTGCAGCATTGATGTATGTTAAAGGATTTGAGAAATTAGATAAAAAACATCTAAATGATAAAAGATTTTTATTGATTTGTTTAATTCCTGTTGTATTACATGGTATATGGGATATGCCTATTCAAGCTCCTTATTACCTAGTTCAAATTGCAATGACTATTTTAGCTTGGCTTGTAATAATTTATTTTATAAACTTAGGATTAAAACAAATTGATGATGCTAAAAAATTAGAATCAAATAAATAGTTGACTAAAACCTCCTTCTTAGGTAAAATATATCTAGAAGGAGGGATTTTTTTGAAAAAGAGTTCAATTATTATTTTAATTATTGCTATTTTAGTTATTATAGCTGGTGTTGCAATTTATATGATAACTAACCAAAATTCTACTAATAACTCTTCTATTAATTTGAAGACTATGATTGATACAATTTATAAAAACTCAAATGTTGAATTGCCATCATTAGAAACTCAAAAAATTAGTTTGTCTGATAATAATGTTGTTTCTTCATATACATTTTTATCAAATAATGATAATGTTGAAGAATTAGTAGTATCTGAACCTGTAATGAGTTCTCAAGCATACTCATTAGTTGCTATAAAACTAAAAAATAATGCAAATATCGAACAAATTAAACAAGAAATTTATGACAATGTAGATATGAATAAATGGATTTGTGTATCTGCTGAAAAGTTCTATATTACAAATCACAATAATGTAATATTCTATGTAATGTCATATGAAGATTGGGCAAAACCAGTTTATGATTCATTTAAAAAATACGTAAATAACGAAGTTGGAAAAGAATTAGAAAAATCAGAAAATTCTGATTATGAACTTCCACCTGAAATGATAGTACAATAAAAATTAACTTGAGGACGGAGAAATCCGTCTTCTTGTTTGAAAGGATTATAGTTATGGTTTTTACAAGTATTAGCTTTATATACTACTTTCTTCCCATAGTATTAGTGGTATATTTTATATTGCCTAATAAATTTAAAAATATGGTTCTTCTCCTTTCTTCTATATTATTTTATTTTTATGGAGAACCTAAATATATATTATTGATGATTATCGAAATTGCTATTGCCTATTTTTCTGCATTGTTAATTGACAAACATAAAAATAAAGGCATCTTAGCTTTATCAATATTTATACATATTTTATTTTTGTGTATATTTAAATATCTAACTTTTATTACAGAAAATATAAACGGCATATTTAATATTGATATTCCATTACTAAATTTAGTATTACCAATAGGAATATCATTTTACACATTTCAAATAATCAGTTATGAAGTTGATGTATTTAACAAAAAAGTATCTGCTCAAAAGAACTTTTTTAAATTTGCAACTTATGTATTTTTCTTCCCTCAACTTATAGCTGGTCCAATAGTAAGGTATAACTCTATTGCTAATGAACTAGACAACAGAAAGCATACATTCGAAAACTTTGCTTATGGTGCTAATAGATTCACCATAGGACTTGCTAAAAAAGTAATAATAGCAAATAGCCTAGGTGAATTGTGTAATGTATTTTCTTCAATACCTGATAAAAGTATTTTATTTTATTGGATTTTCGCAATTAGTTATATGTTACAAATATATTTTGACTTTTCTGGCTATTCAGATATAGCAATAGGATTAGGAAGAATTTTCGGTTTTCATTTTCCAGAGAATTTTGATTACCCATACACTGCAAAAACTATAACTGAATTTTGGAGAAAATGGCATATGACTTTAAGTTCATGGTTTAGAGACTATGTATACATTCCTCTAGGTGGAAATAGACGTGGAGTAAAAATTCAAATAAGAAACATCTTAATTGTTTGGGCTTTAACTGGTCTATGGCATGGTGCAAGTTGGAATTTTGTTTTGTGGGGCTCATTATTTGGTGTTATACTAATTTTAGAAAAATTTGTATTTAATAAACTTCTTGAAAAGTCACCAAATATTATAAAAAGAATTTATACTTTATTTATTGTTATGATTAGTTTTGTTATATTCCAGTCAACAGATATGAGTCAAATTGGAGTAATAATTAAAGGATTATTTGGACTTAATAATGAAGCTTTAATAAATGCTACTACACTTTACTACTTAAAAGGTTATGCCGTAATTATTATTTTAGGAATAATAGGCTCTACCCCATTATTACGTAATTTGGTAAATAAATTAAGTAGTAACTCAAAATGGAACAAAATTATAAATATTTTACAACCTATTTACATGATTTTATTATTAGGTATTGTGACAATATTTTTAGTAGATAATTCATACAACCCATTTTTATATTTTAGGTTTTAGAAGGTGAAATATGAGTAATAAATTTAAAAATATAATTGTATCTGTTTTATTTTTAACAATATTACTATTAGTATTTGTTTTAAATATATTAAAACCAGATACAGAAATATCTATTGCTGAAAGACGTAAGCTCGAGCAGTTTCCAAGTTTTACATTTCATAATTTATTTAATGGTACATTTTTTAGTAAATTTGATACCTATGTAAATGATCAATTTATTAGTAGAGATAATTTTAGAACTGCCAAAGCTAAGCTAGACTTAAGTTTCAAAGGGAACTATCATAACATTTATATTAAAAACGATTATTTAGTTGAGCAGACCTATCCTCTTTCTTATGCTTCTGTGACAAATTTAACAAAAAAAATAACAGATATAAAAAATAAGTATTTAGCCAATAACAAAATATATTTTTCAATTGTTCCAGATAAAAATTATTTTGTAAATGATAATAATTTAAAAATGGATTATGATTTGCTTGAAAGTAAAATGAAAGAAAATTTAGATTTTGCCACATATATAAATATATTAGGCAAATTAGATTTAACTGACTATTATAAAACTGATAGCCATTGGAAACAAGAAAACATACAAAAGGTTGCTGATGAGCTCTTAAAAAGTATGAACAATTATTCAAGTTCTAGTTATAATGTTGAGAATATTGCAAAGTTTAAAGGTACTTATGCTTATCGAGTACCTGTAAATACTGACTTTGATGAAATAAATATAATGACTAATGACATATTAAAAAATGCCAGAGTATTTAATTATACAACTAATACTTATACTAATGTATATGATTTAAACAAAAAAAATTCATTAGACAAGTATGATATATATTTGTCTGGTGCTACTCCCCTTTTAACTATTTATAACGATAAAAATACTAGTGGAAAAGAATTGATAATTTTTAGAGACTCGTATGGAAGTAGTTTAGCACCTTTGTTATTAAGTTCTTATAGTAAAATAACTCTAGTAGATACTAGATACATCTCACCTACAATATTAGGAAATTACATTGATTTTAGTAATAAAGATGTGTTATTCATATACAGTATTTCAATAATAAATAATAGTTATTCTTTAAAATAATATATATAAAAAAACTTACGAACAATTAAATTCGTAAGTTTTTTTGTGGAGCAGGTGATGGGAATCGAACCCACATAGCCAGCTTGGAAGGCTGGAATTCTACCATTGAACTACACCTGCATTTCATATGAACAAGTAATATTATAAATGTTATATTATATTTTGTCAAGAACTTTTATGAATTTTTTTATTTTTTTTGAATAAATTTTATAAATAGATTTGGAGATTTATTTATGAAATTTATTCTAGATGTTATTAAAGGTGTTTTTATTGGCAGTGGTGCTATCCTTCCTGGTATTAGTAGTGGTGTGTTCTGTGTTATTTTTGGTATTTATGAAAAACTAGTTGATAGTGTATTAAATATATTTAAAGATTTTAAAAAGAATTTTTCTTTTCTATTTCCTATTGCACTTGGCGGAATTATTGGAGTATTGCTTGTTAGTAAATTATTAAAATTTTTATTTGCTACATACCCTATGCCTACTAACTTTTGCTTTATTGGCTTGATTATTGGAAGTATGCCAATTCTATTTAAAAAAGCAAATAACAAGTCTGGTTTTAGATTGCACTATTTGCTATATTTCTTGTTTACTTTTTTAATAGGAGTATTATCAATTAGATTAGAACACATTTTACCTCAACTTATAAATTTAAATCTTGATTCTAATTACTTTTTCTATTTAGTATTGGCTGGGCTTTTGATGTCTGCAGGAGTGGTTATTCCTGGTGTAAGTAGTAGCGTAATTTTAATGACATTAGGTGTGTATACTACATACCTTTCGGCTGTTGCAAATATTGACTTAAGTATTTTATTTCCTATTGGAATTGGACTTTTTATTGGTAGTATTTTATTTTTAAAACTTATACAATTTTTGTTTAGTAAATACTATGTTCAAACTTTTTATGGAATAATTGGATTTGTACTAGGTTCTGTATTAGTTTTATACCCACGGTTTCACCTTTAATTTAGAAGGTTTTATTTCTTTACTTTTATTTGCTATTGGTTTCTGGCTAAGCCTACAATTAGAAAAGAAAGAAAGCGTCTAAGCTTTCTTTCTTCTTAAAATCCATCCACCCTCTGCTTTAATTGGTAATTTCATTAAAACAGTTTGTTCTGCTTTTCCCGGATTTACAGTTGGTATCTCTTCCCCTGTTTCTGAGTCCCATAAAGTTTCTATTTTAAAGCTTACAGGCTCTATTTTTCCAGGTATTAAAATTTCCATTGTATCTCCAACAGATAATTTATTTCTAATTTCAATTATGTATTTATCTCCATTTTCATTTAACACTTTTCCGCCAAATTCATAATTTGGATTATATTGTTTACCATCATACTCTTGGAAATCTTTATTATTTCTATCATTGAAATAGAATGTTGTTAATCCTCTTGTTTTTGTCTTTTCTAATTCACTTAAATATTTTGTATAATCATAATGTTCTGGATCATTTATATAGTCATCAATTGCATTCCTATAAGCATTTACTACAGATGCCAAATAATATTCTGTTTTTAATCTACCCTCTATTTTTAAGCTATCTACTCTCATATCAATTATTTCAGGCACTTCTTTGATTAAACACAAATCTTTTGATGAAAATATATATGTACCATTTTCATCATATTCAACTGGCATTAAGTTTCCAGGCTTATTATGTTCTTCAACATATACATTATATGCCCATCTACAACTTTGGGCACAATCTCCAAGATTTGCACTTCTACTAGCCAAGAAATCACTTAAGAAACATCTTCCTGAATATCCAAAACAAATAGCTCCATGCACAAATATTTCTGTTGTTAAATCTTTTGGAGTGTTGTTTATAATATCTCTTACTTGTTCTTTATTTAACTCTCTACCTAAAATAACTCTTTTAGCTCCATTTTTATACCAAAAGTTTGCACTATGATAACTAACAGTATTTGCTTGTGTGCTTACATGTATTTCAACATCAGGTGCATATTGTTTTAATATTTCCATTACACCACCATCAGAAGCTATAATAGCGTCTACTTTTAGATCATTTAACATTTTAGCTTGTTCTTTTATTTCCTCATAATAACTATCCCAAGCATAAATATTTATAGCAGCATAAACCTTTTTTCCTATACTATGTGCATATTTAATTGTTTTAGCTAAATCGTCATTATCAACTTCTGCTCTACTTCTTAATGAAAGAGCCCCTGTACCACAGTAAACTGCATCTGCTCCATATAAGAATGCTGTTTTGGCTTTTTCAAAAGATCCTGCTGGTGCTAATAATTCTGGTTTTATTTTATTCATTTTATTTCCTCATTTCTAATTAAAAATCCATATATAATTATACAATATTTGTCATATTTTGTCGAGCGATTTTTGTTAATTTTTACCACTTTATATTGATTTTAGAAACATTTGATTTTATAATGGAATAGCCTCTATTTAGAGAGTATCTTTAAAAGGAGGTGACATCATTGCATATTGTTAAACTTCTTGTACTTATTATCATATACTTAATCTTAAAGCTTTTTGATAAATAGTAAGTACATAAAAAAACCTACGAATGGCATTTCGTAGGTTTTTTATGCATTACCTTGCAAATCATTAAACTTCTTTATTAAGAAAAATTACTTTTCTTAGTATATATTTATATTACACCAAAAGTTAAAATATGTCAATAATTTTGCTTTACTTTTTCATTAAAATTTGATAATATATTACTAGTTTTAAGTAGGAGATTTTTATATGGAAACTGTTTCAAAAAAGAAAGTGAAATTAAATAGAATTCAATTACTTATTTTGTATTTCTTTTTATTTGCATTTTTAGGCTGGGTTATGGAAACTTTGTATGCTATATATAACTTAGGTCATTTTGTAAAAAGAGGGTTCCTATATGGTCCTATTTGCCCTATATATGGATATGGAGCTTTAATGCTTATTATATTTTTTAATAAATACCAAAAACATAATTTTAAACTTTTTATATATTCTGCAGTTGTTTTCTCTGCCTTTGAATATTTTGTAAGCTACATTTTAGACGCAATGTTCGCAATGCACTGGTGGGATTATACAAATGAATTTTTCAACTTAAATGGACGTATTAGTATTTTTTATTCATTTGCTTGGGGTATTATTGCAATATTATTTATAAATCACGTATACCCATTTTTCAAAAAGCATGTGAATATTATACTTTCTAAAATTCCATACATTTTACAGATTATTTTAGTCTACTCATTTTCAGTCATATTAGTAGTCGATACAATTGCTTCTTGTGTAAGATATTTAAATTAAAAGGTAACCTTAATTGGTTACCTTTGATATTGCAAGTCCGTCTCCTACTTCTAATATTTTTGTTTCTAATTTATCATTATTAGTAATCTCGGCAATATATTCTCTTAAATTTCTAACTGCAGTTCTTTGTTTGTGTTTATTGTAATCACTCATAACATATCCTTTATATAACACATTATCTGCAATTATTACTCCCCCTTGTCTTATCATTCTCAAAGCTTGATTCAAAAAGAATGGATATTTTCCCTTTGCAGCATCTATAAATACAACATCATATTCATCATTTAAAGTTGGTAAAATTTCTACTGCGTCGCCTTCATATATATTTATTTTATTTTCTACCTCTGCCTTTTTTATATTTTCTCTTGCTTCTTTTACTCTTTCTGTATCTCTTTCAATTGTATCTATTTTGCCATTTTCTTGCAAATATTCTGAAAAGCAGATGGCTGAATAGCCAACTGCTGTCCCTATTTCCAATATTTTATTTGGTTTAATTTCAGTTAAGATTTTAGCAACAACTTCTAAAGTATCATCCATTATAATTGGTACTTTATCTTCTAGTGCTTTTTTCTTAATTTTTTCTAATTCAACGCTATTCATATTTTCCTCTACTCTGCTGTAGCTCTTCTTGCCATTCTTTCTCTATCTTTATTATTTAATATTTTCTTTCTTAGACGAATATTTTTTGGCGTTACTTCAACCAATTCATCTTCTGCAATAAATTCAATAGCTTTTTCTAATGACATTTGTACTGGTGGTACTAAACGAAGTGCATCATCAGAACCTGAAGCTCTAGTATTTGTTAAGTGTTTTTCTTTACATACATTTATAGATATGTCTTCATTTCTAGAGTTTATACCAACTATCATTCCCTCATACACCTCAACACCTGCACCAATTAATAGTTCTCCTCTTTCTTGTGCATTGTATAGTCCATAAGTAATTGATATTCCTGGTTCAAATGCTACTAAAACTCCTCTTGTTCTTGCTTGAATTTCACCTTTATATGGCTCATAATTATCAAATATGCTGTTCATAGTTCCTTCACCTTTTGTATCAGTTAAGAACTCTGTACGATATCCAATTAAACCTCTTGCTGGAATTCTAAATTCTATTTTAGTATGTCCTGCTTCAGCTGGTTCCATGTTTGCCATTTCAGCTTTTCTTCTACCTAATTTTTCAATAACATTTCCTATACAATCATCTGGTACATTTACAACCAATCTTTCCATTGGTTCACATTTTACGCCATCAATTTCTTTAAATATAACTTTTGGACGAGATACTAAAAGTTCAAATCCTTCTCTTCTCATTGTTTCTATTAATACTGACAAGTGTAATTCTCCACGTCCACATACTTCAAAACTATCTGGTGTGTCTGTTTCTTTTACACGTAAACTTACATTTCTTTCAAGTTCTTTAAATAGTCTATCACGAATATGTCTTGATGTAACAAATTGTCCCTCTTTACCTGCTAAAGGTCCATTGTTAACACTAAATGTCATAGATACTGTTGGTTCATCAATATCAACAAAATCGATTTTTTCTGGATTATTTATATCACAAACAGTTTCTCCAATGTTGATATCACCAATACCTGAAATACATACTATATCTCCAGCACCAACTTCTTCAACTTCTGTTCTTTTTAGACCTTGATAAGTAAATAATTTAGCAATTTTTCCTTGTGTTACTTTATCATCTTTTTTACAAACTGCTACACTTTGTCCTGCTTTAATTGTTCCACGTTCTACTCTACCAACTGCTAGTCTTCCTAAATAATCATCATAGTCAATATTAGAAACTAATAATTGCATTGTTCCTTCTTGCTCACATGCTGGTGGATTTATATTTTTTATAATTGTGTCAAAAATGCATGTTACATTATCACTTTCATCTGTTAGATTCATTTTAGCTATTCCATTTTTGGCAGATGCATATACAACTGGGAAATCTAGTTGTTCATCATTTGCATTTAATTCAATAAATAACTCTAAAACTTTATCAACAACTTTTAGTGGATCTGCACCTGGTCTATCTATTTTGTTTATAACAACAATTGGTTTTAAATTTAATGCTAAAGATTTCTTTAAAACTTCTCTAGTTTGAGGCATTGGTCCTTCAAAGGCATCAACTAATAAAAGTACACCGTCTACCATTTTAAGTACACGTTCTACTTCTCCTCCAAAATCAGCATGGCCGGGCGTATCTACTATATTTATTTTTATCCCATTATACATAACTGATGTATTTTTAGAAAGAATTGTAATTCCTCTTTCTTTTTCAATATCTCCTGAGTCCATTACTCTTTCAGCTACTTGCTCATTTTCTCTAAACACATGGCTTTGTCTTAAAAGAGCATCAACTAATGTAGTTTTTCCATGATCTACGTGTGCAATTATTGCTATGTTTCTAATATTTTGATTATTCATTTTTTATTACCTCTATCTCTATTTTTTAGTTCAACATTTCAATTATACTCTAGTAGCAAACATTTGTCAACATAATATCAATTAAATATATATACATTTGTGTTCTTCACGTTCAATGAATTTTACCAAACTATTAAATCTTATCGCCAAAGTTTTAGTATTTCCATCTGGATGGAATAAAAGAATTTTATCTCTTAACTTGCTGTCAATTATTAGTTTTACTTGATTGTCAAAATCATTAACTATTGCAAATGGTGTAACTTTTCTATCTCTTATTCTAAAAACTCCTAGTAAATCAAGTTCAGTTGCAAAGCTTAAAGGTAATAATCTCAATTTTTGTGCTAAAGTTTTTAAATTCACAGTCTTGCTTTCTTCAAATACCAATAAAAAGTAGTTTCCTATTTGATCTTTAACAAAATAATTATTACATTCTGTTCCATTTAATTTATCTTTTATAACTTTTGCATCTTTTCTCGTACATACTGGTGGATGCTCCAACAATTTGTATTTTATATTTAATATATTTAAAATTCTGTATATATTCATGTTTCCCTCTTCTTCATATATAGCTACTTTTCTAGCATTATAATATTATCCATTATTTCTTTACTTACCTTTTCTAGAACTTCTTTTTCCGGTTTGCTAGTTTTATATTCACTAAAATCTAAAGGTTTTCCATAATATATAGTTACTTTATGAAATGGCTTCATTTCTCCAGAAATATTTACTGGAATTACTGGAACTCCAGTTCTTAATGCCATAAATGCTGCACCATTTTGTGCTCTACCATTTTTAGCCATTCCCTTTCTTGTTCCTTCTGGAAATAGCATCAGTATTTCTCCATCTTTTAATACTTTTAAAGAATGCTTCATAGAGTCTAAGTCCATTTTTCCTCTTTTAACAGGAAATACAAGGCACTTATCTCCTAACCAATATATAAACTTATTTTTAAATAGTTCTTCTTTTGCCATAACATGCATCTTTCGTTTAGTGGAAGAAACTAAAATTGGTGCATCCCAATTGGATTGGTGATTAGCACACATAATGTACGCTCCTTCTTTTGGAACATTTTCCTTTCCCACTAATTTTACTCTAAATACAATTACTGAAAATATATGTACTAAAAATACTATTACACTTCTAAGCATTTCTGTTTCTCCTCAAATATAACTTAAAGGAATGCGAATTTGCACTCCTTTAAAATTATATATCATATTTACTTTTTTGTCTATTTATTGTGAAATTTTTTATTTATTTTTTAGCACTTTTTCCATCAGTGCATCTTGTAAAGTTTTTGAAAAGTTAATGTTCAATTTTTCCGCTCTTTCATTTAACCAAAATGGTATTGTAAGATTCTTCTTTACCGATTTTCTACTCCCATATTTTTGACTATATGCTCCTAAGTCAAGCAATAATAAAGTTACAAATCCATTTTCATTTTCTAGTTTTACATCCTTTATATCACTTGCTTTTGGTACTTCTTCATTATTTTCTACTGATGTTAATAACCAACCTAGTGCAGCATCTTCTGCCATTTGAATTGCCTCTTCTAGAGTATCTCCTTGTGTACAGCAACCTAATAAATCTGGAAATTGCACGCTAAAACCTCCATCTTTTTCTTTATAAAAACACGCTGGATAAACAACTTTCATTGTTTTACCTCCTTAATCCCTGCTTGCTTTAATATCGCATTCAAGGTTCCTTTTTTTATATCTCCTCTATGTTTAGGTATTGTTACTTTTCCGTGGCTTCGTTCTGTGTCTATATTGTATATGAGAGCCAACAGAATCATAGTAATACCATCCATCTTTCTTTAGTATCTTTTCTAACTCAATAAATGTCATATTGCTCCTTTCTTAATATTAGCACGTATAATACGTATTGTCAATAAGTTTTTTAAGTTTTATTTGTTGTTTGGAAATTTTTTAAGATTTAAAAATTAAATGATTTAAATTATGAATATATAATATAGCCATTTGCAGTCATTGTCAAGAAAAATCGTTCGATAAAATTCTACAAAAATAGAAGAGAAATGACCTAGCATTTCTCTTCTACTTATCTAGCAATCTTACTCTCCTAATACTTCATCAATTTTTTCTTTAGCAGATGTTACTGATGTTGAATTTGGTACCATTACATATAGTTTTGTACTTCCCATTGAATATGTTGATGAACTTGCACCTGTACCTGTTAAAGAGTTTGATTTTATTGTCCATGAAGACATATTGTTTATTTGATCTTTTACTAATGCACTAATATCATCTTGAGCAATATTAGTTTGAAAACTTCCTTTTAATGAGTCTAAAATATCTGTATATTTAGTTAATAAAGTAGTGCTATTTAATACTTTTTTCATAACAGCCTCAATAACATGTTGTTGATTTTTAACTCTTTGGTTGTCTCCTGACGCAAAAGAGTATCTTTCTCTACTAAATACTAATGCTGCTGCTCCATTTACATGATTATATCCTTTTTTAAAATTATATCCATCTCTTGAAAAATTATAATCTGAATATACATCAATTCCACCTAATTTATCAACTAGTTTAATTACTGTTGTAAAGTTAACTCTTACATAATAATTTATATCAGTATCAAGCAAATCTTCTGCCGTTTTAACAGTTTCATTTACACCATATATTCCTGAATGAGTTAATTTGTCTTTTGCTCCATAACTATGAAGTGTAACATAATAATCTCTAGGAATTGATGTTAATAGTGCTTCATGTGTATTAGTATTAATACTCATTAAAATATTAGCATCACTTCTTGATACATTACTTATATTTCCAGATGTATCTATTCCACTAATATATACATTAAACTTTCCACTTTTAATATTATATTTAGAATATGCATCTTCCGCTTTTGTATTTGTTTGGATTTCATGTTTTATAGTATAAAGTATTTTCGTACTTTCTTTAAAGTTTTTTATTTCGTCTTCTAACATACTATATTGTGTAGCACTAATTAATATTACATCAACATTTTTGTCAATTAACTTATTACCTAAATCTAATAAGTTTTCTTGATTTACTAATGTAACTCTTACTTTCTTAGTTACTTCAGACTTTACATCATCTGCTACTTGGAAGAAATGAATGTTTTTATTTTCTATGTCTTCAATTTTAGCATACGAACTATCTTTTCTAACAATTAAATAATATTCGTCTGTCTCTTTAGTTTCTTGGAATACATCTCCTAAAAAGCTAATAGTTGCTAATGCATAGTTTGTTACGTAAATATATATTCCTGAAACAAATAAGATAATTATTAGACTTATTATTGTTAATTTATATGTTTTATGCCTTTTTACTAAACCTATTACCATTGCTAATGTAAATACTATTTCTGCAATTGTAAATATTGTTATTACCCAACCTGGTAGCAAATTTAATTTTAATATAGCAATATAGAAAATTATTGTAATTACAACATATGCAAACGCTATTAGTTTGAAAAAAGTATCTAATGCTTTGTTATCTTTTCTTCCTTTCCTACTTGTAGCTGTGTTCTCTGTTTTCATTCTTTTACCTTGTGACATTGATTACCCTCCTCTATATTTTATTTTTTCTAGTATTCTTAATGAATCTAATCTTAATCTTTCCAATGGAGCTCTATTCCACCATCTTGTATGGACCAAAATTAAAACTCTTTTCTTATTTTCTTTTATAGCTTGTTTCGGTTCTTCTTTCCAAAACTTTGGATACATTCCGTCGGCTGTTCTAAAATCAAGCTTGTCCTCTATATCATATGCTTCAATAATTTTTAATTTTTCTTTAATATCAGGTTGGTACAAGGCTTTATTTGTAATATTTATTTGCCTATTTACAAAGTCTCCATGCGATGCTATAGAATAAATTTTCATATTATTTTCACACTCAATATTATGTATGTTTTTTATAAATATTTCTTGTATTTCTTTTAGATTTTCCTCTACGAATTTTCTACTTATATTTCTATTATCTTTACAATATTGTGCTATTTCCTCATAGTGGTACCCTACTTCACTTCCATATTCTAATATGTCATGTATTAGTTTCTTATCCATAGTACATAATCTAAAGTAAAATGTTGACTTTACATTCAATTCTTTTTCAATTTCAAACATATGTCTTGCAATTTTTACGTCACTATTAACATCATGTCTTATAAATATGTATTTCTTATTACCATCTCCCATTTGTTTATAATCTTTAACACATATAAATTCATAATCATTGTTCTTGAAATTTAATATAAAATCTTCATATTCTTTATATCTATTATGCATAAGATAATCATTATATATTCTATGCCTCATCTTTTCACTCCTCAACTTTTTTGGGTTCAAAATTAAACCTCATAAAAAATAATGATAATAAATATACACTTATTCCTACTAACATTGCTATAATCGATTTTAATATATCGTTTAATATTCCATTGTTTATAAAAGTATTATTTATTATTTTACCAACTATAATTATAGTTATAGTCATTATTACTGTTGCTATAAGTATCTTCATTATATCTATCCATAATTTTTTTCCTATTAGGCTTCCTCTTTTTCGGTTAAACATTACAATTAATAATATTGTAGAAATAAACGCTGCAATAACTGTCGCTATAATTATTCCAATATAGCCCATGACTTTTGCTAATACTACGCTAAAGACAATATTTATAATAATTGCTATTATGGCTGATTTAGTAGGACTTTTCGTATCCTGCATAGCATAAAACACTTTAAATAATATTATTTTTACACACACAAAGGTTAATGCTAATGAATATATTGCCACTGCCATTGATGTTATCTCTAAGGATTCATTATTAAAAGCTCCTCTAAAAAATAATATTTTTACTATTGTCTTGGCAAAAAAAGCTATCAATACAGTTGCTGGTATTGTTATAAAGATTATTATCTTCAATACTTTACGTGTTTTACTTTTTACTATTTCAATTCCATTCTCATTAAACGATTTTACTATATTGGGAAAAAATACAGTGACGATAGATGTTGCAAATACGGATGAAACCATATCTACAATATAATGTGAATAGTTTATTGCTGATATATATCCAGCTCCTATAGTACTTGCTATGGATTTATCCACTATCCCATTTACTTGCCATACGGCATCATTTAATATCATTGGAAGCGTTAGTATTACTAGTTTTTTCAAATGTTCATCTTTGAAATTTACATTCGGCTTGGTTTCAAAATTATTTTTCCTTGCTAATACCACTAATATTATAAAACTTAGAATATATCCACTCAATACTCCGTATCCAAGTAAAATGTACCTTTCCTCAGAGCTTAAAACTATCCCAAGAATCATCCCAGCATTCAATAATATTCCATATAGAGATGTTCCCAGAAATTTTCCTCTATATTCCAAATATCCTTTAAAGATATTTGCAGATGCAATAAAGTACATAGCAAAGATTGTTATTCTAGAAAGATTTACAAGATATGTTAAACCGGGTATCATCAAATCCAACAGCAAATATCCTTACGATGTCTTTTGTGAAAATCCAAAAAGTTATAATAATAATAATTGAAATAATTAGACAAATACTTAATAAATTCCCATTAAATGCCCTAGCGCTCTCTCTAGATTCTTTCTCCGCCTTCGAGAATATTGGTATATAATTAGTTAATATAGCTCCTGCTAATGATGTAATAAGTATCGTCGGTATATTGAGAGAAATAATAAAAGAATCACTAATATATCCCGTCCCGTATTTCTGGGCCAATATAACTTCTCTAACAAGTCCTAGCATCTTTGAAATCAATGTACCCAACATTATTATCATTACTGATGTCCTAAATTTTTTCATCATTTTCCTTTCTTATATATTACTATTTAAATCTAAATATTTTTTTTATTTTTCTAAAAAACTGTCTCTTTTTGGTATAATTTTTAAAATCCTCATGTTTTCTTATTATTCCATCAGTCATAATTTCGTCAAACTTTTCTCTAGTTATTCCAATTTTATTTATAAAATCATTTATATCGCTTTCTAATAATTCTTTATTGTTAGTATATTCATTTTGTTTTAACAATTCAAGAGCATCTTCTCTGCTCAATTGCCCAGCAACTATTAAACTTGAATAATGAGCTTTGCTTTTATTTATTCCAAATTTTACAGGCAATATATAATTTTGATATAATCTGGTGAATATACTTTCACAATGTTTTCCACCATAGTACTCAAATCCTATCTCATCATGTAATACTTGTATCGCTTTTGCTTTATCATAATCTATATAATTTAACGGCCTGATCTTTTTCAATTTATCGATGTATGGTATTTTAATAAGTATTTCAAAGAAAGATAAAGGTTTAATATTTTTCAATTTAGAATTTCCATATTTCTTATGAATATCTTTTAAATTTTCTCCATCCATAGCATCAAATCCCCAACAAGTTGGTAAAATCGATTCACTTGAATAGTTACCTCCACTAATAAAATATTTTATCCCATTTTTTAATGCAAACCTATATAAATATGAAAAAAATATATGATCCTGTGGAACGTCCTGATTTACTACTTCTGCTAAAAAATATGCTCTTTGTAAGTCAAACATCTCTTTTTCATCAACTTTTATAATATGAAGTTCTATCCCTAATTTATCACATAATAATTTAATATTTTGGGTTGATATGTCTGTATTCCAACCAGCATCTATATGTACAGCTAACATTCTAACTTTGTATTTACTTAGTAAATATGCTGTATAACAACTATCAATTCCACCACTAAGTCCTAATATACAATCATATTTTTTATTTTTATTTTTCTCTTTCATATTTTTTATAATTTCTTCTAACTCTTTTTTTCCATTCTCATCATTATGCCATATTTTTTCTTTTAGTTCTAATGCTTCGGTACAATAATTGCAAATTCCGGATTCGCTAAATATTATTTTGGTATTTTCGTCATCCATGACGCATCTTTCACATATCTTACTCATATTTTCCTCCTATATCATATATATTTCTTAAATTTGTAACAACATTTTCCCATGTATACGCATATTGTATTTTCTTTAAATTTTCAACTTTTTCCTCAAGCATATTGGGATTATTAATTAGTCTTTTAAATAAATTCATTATATCTTCTGTATTCTCATCAACTGTATATCCAATATCTTTTTCTTCAATAAAATTTCCTAATACTGTATTTTTAGAAGCTATAATTGGAGTTAATGTGATGATTGCCTCAAAACTTTTTACTGGCATTGCATTATTCCAGTTTTTAGAATCCGGCACATCTGTACTATACACTGAGTATAAAACATCCGTATTATTATATATGTCTTGTATCTGTTTTAAACCGGTTATATTCTCCCTTTAATATCTCTTCTCTTCCATTTTTTTTCAAATATCTTAACAACTTATCATATTCACTGCCATTTCCATATATAGCAATATCCAATTTGTCATTCAAACCACTGATGTCCGCCAATCTACTTAACGATTTAAAATCTCTTACTTTTCCTATATACGAAATTCTAAGCTTATCGTTTTTTGTTTTTTTTACATCTTTAAAAATGTTTCCTTCCGGATAATTAGGTATTTCTACTAATTTACTCATATTCTTTTCTTTACATTGATGTTTTTGAAATTCATTTACGTATATAATCCATTCAGCTTTATTTTGGGTATATCTAACCATTCCCTTTATGATTAAATTTTTAAATCTATTTTTGTGGTCTCCGTAATATTCATGCATATCAAACACCACTTTTTTATTTTTAAAAAATGTGACCCCTATAAAAGCCATTATTAAATCATGACAATGTAATATTTCAAAGTCCTTATATTGTAAATATTTTTTTGCTTTAATTATAAATTTTATTAACCACCAAGTGTAAACTACTAGCTTTAGTTTTTCAATTATATGATTATTCTCTATTAACTTTGTAGTCTTACTTGTTCTACAAAATATTCTTTTTATTTTTATCTCATCATATATTTCAATTGATTTATCTACATATCTATTTTTTTTATCTAAACATACTATTTCAACATTATATCCATCTCTAATTAGATATTTAGCTTCCTTATACACTCTTATATCAGGTTCAAATGCATTATCTAATAACATTACTATGTTTTTTTCTTGACTTTCTTTCAATTCAACATCTCTATTTAATATATTAGCGCATATTAATCCCAGTAGCGACCATAAATATATATTGTTCCACATTGTTCCCGTTAACATTAACGGTAATATGCTAATAAAACTTAGACATACTATACAGGAAATATTTTTTCTTCTATCTTTTATTGTTTTATAATATCCATACACTACTGTTCCAACTATTAAAGTAGAGATTATTACTCCAAAATTAGAATATAGTTCTAAGATTAAATTATGTGAATAATATCCAGTTATATCAACTCCAGTTTGTATTCTATTTGTTTGTTGATATTTTTCAAAAATCCTTGTTCGATCTCCACATATTCCTGTTCCAAATATCCAGTTTTGCTTTATTAAATCTATCGACATTGGATATATAGTATTGATTCTGTCATTTGAAGTAAAAAAATTTCCCGTCGATAACAATCTTAATATTCGTATTTCAATTCCAGATTTCGAAAAGAAATTATATAATCCGTTAAATATTCTTTGATAGTTCATTAAGAGTATTATGATGGAAATAAGTAATATTACAACAGAAATTATGACTAATTTTCTTTTGGTAATTGGCATTTTCTTAATTTTTCGTGTTAATATTATAGTTAAGTTCATTATCATAAATAATACAGAAACTATGAAATACGTTCTACTTCCAGTCGTTCCTAAAATCATCAAACATATTATACTTACTATTCCTGATGTTATCCTTTTATTTTTATAAAAATCATAAAACATAAATATATTTGTAAATAAAAAATACTTAGCAAGCCATAGATTATATAACGTTTCATTTTTAATTAATAAAATAATAAAATATATTATTGAAAATAGAAATACATATTTAGTAATTTTTATTAACATTTCAAACATTTTTTTGTCTTTGCTGATTTCTGTAAACAAAATAAAACTAGTTAAATTGTATAAGAAAAATGAAGTACTTCCTATTAACATCGCATGTCTATTACTTGGAAATAATAAATAATATAATAAAAATATAATCCCAGAAAAGGTATAAATGCAAAATATTTTTTTAGGTTGCTTAATAAATATCAGTGCTAATGTAACAGATATTATTGAACCTTCTATTATAAAAAGAATTCTATCAACATTTCTTTCCAAATCATTTGAAATGCAATTACATATTTTTAATATACATCCATTCATAATAAAACCTGCTAACATCACAAAGATAGCCAAATAAACAAATTTATTTATGTCAATTAAAGATATCTTTTTTTGAATTGTTTTTATCATTTCTATACCTCTATTACATCTCTATATTCTTTAATATATCTCAAAGATATATCTTTCCAGTTAAATTTCAAAGCTTCAGTAATACAGTCATTACTTATAGTTTCATAATTTTTTATTATTAATTTTATCTTATCACTCATATCTATATAGTCATTATATTTGATTGAATATCCTACTTTTCCATTTTCAAAAAAACCATCAAATCCCTCATCCTTAGTGTAAATTACAGGAATGCCTTGAGACATAGCTTCTACATATGTCAATCCAAAGGTTTCATGTTTAGAAGGCATTACAAAGATATTCATATCTTTATAAATTTCTACTATTTCCTCTTTTCCTTTTCTACCAAAATATCTTACAAAACTACATTTGGGTAAAACTCTTTTATATTTTTTCGAGGTTATATCTCCTATAATATTTAATGTAACATCATAATTCTCTTTAATCATTTTTTTACAACATTTGATGGTTGTAATTACATTCTTATTTTTATCCACTCTTCCAGTATATACCAAGTTTAATTTACTATTTATTTTTTTCTTTTCTACTTGATGATTTTTTATAAAATATTCATCAATTCCATTTGGTATTACGATAATCTTTTTTTCTATTTCATCTCTAAATTCTTTTGGTATATATTTTAATAGTTTAGTTTTATATGAATTTGAAATAAGTACTATTTTACTAGCATTTTTTGTAATCTCGACTCCTAGTTTTCTCAAATATATAAAATATTTGAAAAAGACGTTGATATCAGTGTTTCTAACTGCTACTACATATGGAATTTTATATTTTTCATGCAATCTATATGCAATATATCCATTGGCAAATAATGAATGGGCATGTATTAACTCATAATCTTCAACATTTATATTACTAATAAGATTGTTATATACTTTTTTATATTTATAATAAAATGCTAATCTATCCCAATTATTAAAACATTTAGCTTGCATTACATAATTTTCTGTTTCGTTATAGTTATATGAATAACTACAAGGTACATAGACTAATGTCTCTGTACCATTTTGTATTAAATTTTCCACTAAATTTTTATATAGTTTAGTTCCATAATAATATGAACAAATCTGTAATATTTTTATTGTTTTCGCCACCTTTACAATAATTCAATATTATCTCTATTTTTTGCATCTTTCATTGCATTTCTTGTATCAAATATTGCTTTTGCATTTTTTTGTATCATTTCATAATCATAATTGCTATGTGCTGCTGTGAATATAACTAAATCAGCATCGCTTACTTTCTTTTCATCTATTTGGTCTAATCCTTTATGAATTTCACCTTTATATTTATACTCACTAATCCATGGATCATAGAATTCTACATCAGCTCCTTCTTTTTGTAATATCTCTATTACTCTTAATGCAGGGCTTTCTCTATAATCATCAATGTTGTTTTTGTATGCAACACCTAAAACTAATACTTTAGCTCCATTTAGAGCTTTTTTGAATCTCGTGCTTAACATTTTACTTGCTCTTTCAACACAATATTCTGGCATTCTATCATTTATAATTCCAGATGCTTGAATTAATGATGTATGGAAGCCATATTCTCTTGCTTTCCAGTCTAAGTAATATGGATCAAGTGGAATACAATGTCCTCCTAATCCTGGACCTGGATAAAATGCTTGGAATCCATATGGTTTTGTTTTAGCAGCATCTACAACTTCCCATAAACTAATTCCCATTTTTTCACATAACATAGCAAGTTCATTAACTAATCCGATATTTATGTTTCTATATGTATTTTCTAGAATTTTTTCCATTTCTGCAACTGCTGGTGAAGATACCTCAAATATATCTGCTCCAAGTACTGCTCTATACATTTTAGCAATTACTTCTGTAGCATCTTTTCCAATTGCACCAACTACCTTTGGAGTATTTTTTGTTTTATATACTAAATTGCCTGGATCTACTCTCTCTGGTGAAAATCCTAAGTAAAAGTCTTCTCCACATTTTAATCCTGAACCATTTTCTAGAATTGGTTTTATTAGCTCTTCAGTTGTGCCTGGATAAGTTGTTGATTCTAGTACTACCATAGTTTCTTTTGATAGATGTTCTGCTACTGCTTTAGAACTATTTTCTACATAACTAATATCTGGTTGTTGGTGTTCATCAAGTGGTGTTGGAACACAAATTGCAACAAAATCAACATCTTTTATAAAAGAGAAATCAGTTGTTGCTTTTAACATTCCTTTTTCTACTAGTTCTTTTAAGTCACTGTCTACAACATCTCCTATATAATTATGTCCTTCATTTACCATATTTACTTTTGATTCTTGCACATCAAAACCTATAGTTTTAAAACCTGCTTTTGCTTTTTCTACAGCAAGAGGTAATCCTACATATCCTAATCCTACTACTCCTACTACAATTTCCTTGTTTTCAATTTTCTTTGTCAAATTTTCTTTCATTCCCATTTTAAATTACTTCCTTTCTCTGATATTATTTTATTTCCTTTACAATATCATTCTCCATTATATATTTTTTTCCACAAACTGGACATATAAATTTATTATCTACAAAGTTCATTTTTTCTGAACATTCACATACAAAGTATTTAACTCTTGCTGGATTGCCCATAACTAGTGCATAGTCTGGTATGTTCTTAGTTACAACTGCTCCTGCCGCCACAAATGCATATTTTCCAATGTTGTGTCCACATACAATTGTGGCATTAGCACCAATTGAAGCCCCTTTACCTATTAAAGTTTTTCTGTATTCATCTTTTCTCGATATAAAGCTTCGTGGATTTATTACATTTGTAAACACACATGATGGTCCTAAAAACACATCGTCTTCACATACAACTCCTGTGTATACAGAAACGTTATTTTGAATTTTTACACCATTTCCTAAAACTACATCTGGTGATATTACAACATTTTGTCCAATGTTACAATTCTCACCAATTTTACAGTTAGGCATTACATGAGAAAAATGCCAAATCTTTGTGCCTTTTCCAATTTCAGATGGCTCATCCACATAACTAGATTCATGTACGAAATAGTCTTTACCTTCCATTTTCTTTCTCCTTTTTGTTATTTAATTATTTCTATAATAGCTTTGCTAATTTGCTCTATTTGTTCTTCATTCATGTATGGATGCATTGGCAAACTCAATACGCATTTACTTAATTTCTCTGCAACTTTTAAATCTTCTACATTAAAATTATAGTCTTTATAAACAATTTGTTTATGAAGTGGAATTGGATAATATACCATTGTAGGTATTCCCATTTCCTTTAGTTTTGCTTGTATTATATTTCTTTGTTCTTCATTTTCTAATATTAGAGTATATTGCGCCCAACTGCTAACATATCCTTCTGGAACAAATGGTGTTTTTACAACTCCTTTTAATCTTTCAGTATACATTTTAGCAAATTTGTTTCTTTCATCTAGTTCATATTGCTCAAATGCTTCTAATTTTGGCAATAATATAGCTGCTTGAATTGTATCTAATCTTGAATTATATCCTACTCTTACATTCTCATACTTATATGAGCCTTTTCCATGTACTCTTAATGATAGTAATAATTGATACATTTCTTCATCATCTGTAAATACAGCCCCACCATCTCCATAACATCCAAGTGGTTTTGCTGGAAAAAATGATGTTGTTGAAATATCTCCAAAAGAACATGCTTTTTTTCCACTAATTGAACCACCAAAACCTTGTGCTGCATCTTCAACTACTTTCAATCCATATTTATTAGCAATTTCTAATATTTCTGGGAAGTTAGCTGTTTGTCCAAATAAATCTACTGCAACAATTGCTTTTAAATTTAATTTTCCTTCACTTTTTACTTGTTCTATTGCCTTTTCTAATTTCTTAGCATCCATGTTAAAAGTTTCGTTAACATCTACAAATATTGGTGTTGCGCCTTCTAATGATATTACTTCTGCTGAAGAATAAAATGTAAATGTTGGTACAAATACCGCATCTCCTTCTTTTACATCAAGTACTCTCATAGCAAGTGTTAATGCATCAGTTCCATTTCCACATGTCACGCAATACTTTCTTCCTACATATTTTGCTAATTTTTCTTCTAATTCTTTAACTTCTTCTCCCATTATGTAATGAGAATCCTTTAATACTTTCTCAATATTTTTGTCTATCTTATCTTTTAAATGTGCATATTGTGCTTTTAAATCTATAAATTCCATTGTTTTCTCCTTATTTACCAAATCTTCCTACAAAATCCATTGTTGAACATTTATCTAACGGTAACTTAACTGGTCTACCTTCAGCAGCTGATTTATATATAGCAAGAACTAATTCTAATGCTCTTCTTCCTGCTTCTGCATCTACCAAAGGTTGTGTATGGTTTTGTATAGCTTCAATAACATTTGTGTAAAGTGGTGTATGGCCAAATCCATAAATGTTTTTAGGCATTTCACTATTTTCTTCTTTTATTTTTTCTGATGGTTCATCTTGATTTTCAAAAGTCCATTCTTCAATAATATTAACTGATTTTCCACCTGCTTTTACTGTACCTTTTTGTCCAAAAAGATATAAAGTTTCTTCTAGGTTTTTAGGATATACGTCTGTTGTGCCCTCAATAATTCCATATGCACCATTTTTAAATTTAACAATTGCAATTCCTAAATCTTCTGCTTGAATGTAATCATGGTTTAAGTTATCTGTATAAGCACAAACTTCAGTAATTTCATCTCCCATCATCCATCTTAATAAATCAATATTATGAATACATTGGTTCATTAAGGCTCCTCCGTCTTGTGCCCAAGTACCTCTCCAAGGTGCTTGTGTATAGTAGTCTTGGCCTCTATTCCATCTAATATGAGCAGTTCCATATAGCATTTTGCCAAAGTCTCCATTCTCTACTGATTTTCTTATTTTTTGTATAGATTTATTAAATCTATTTTGATGGTTTGCACATACTACTAAACCTTTTTCTTTTGCCTTTGCAACTATTTTATCTGCATCTTCCAAAGATAAAGCTATTGGTTTTTCTATAATAACATTACATCCTGCATCTAAACAATCTAATGCAATTTTAGCATGTTCTCCACTTTCTGTAGCTATTGCTACTAATTCTGGGTTTTCTGTTTCTAGCATTTCATGGTAATCTGTGTATTGTTTAAAGTTTCTGTCTTTCATTCCAACTTTTTCTAGCAAAATATCCATGTGTTCTGGAATTATATCACAAATTCCTACTACCTCCAAATTATTGTTTACTGCAGCCTCTATATGATTTGGTGCAATTCTTCCACATCCTATTAATGCATATTTCATTTTTCTACTTCCTCCTTAATTTTTTCTAGATAATCTACTAGATTCTTATATATTTTTTCTGCCACAAAATTTTCTTGATATAAATTTTGAGCATTTTTAGACATTGCTTCATATTTTTGTTTATCATTTTTTACATCTAAAATAAAATTGCAAAGTTTCGAAGTATCTTGAGATGCTATTCCACATTCATTGTCTTCTAATAACTTTTCCATATATCCTTCTGAAAATAAAATTACTGGTAAACCATATGATATATATTCGGCAAATTTATTTGATACACTCATTTGAAAATCAAATGTATTTTTATACGGTGCTAGTCCTAATTTTGAATTTTGTAATATATAGCTAAGTTCTTCTTTTTCTTTCCAACCTAGTAATTTTATATTTGAAACATTCTTAACTTTTTCTTTAAGCTCTGCAAACTGTGGTCCATCCCCGCAAATATTTATTACTATATCCTTATCTTTTTCTAATAATTTTGCTAATTCAATAATTTTTTCATAATCAAACTGATTATTTATGGTGGCAAAAAATGAAAGATTAAACTTGTCCTTATCAATACTATTCATTTCTTTTGTTTCCACAATATTCCTATTGTTACTATCATATCCAATATAAAAATATTGATCATATTTGCTTTTTTCTCTGTTTCCTTTTTTTAGTCCCCACTCTAACATTGCTTCGGAAATAGAATTTATTGCAAAAGCTTGTCTCATTATCTTTTTAGTTTTATAATTCATAATGTTTATATATGGACTTGCTATCAATGCTAATGGCTTTGATAAATTATGTTTAAATATATCTGGCCACAAATCTCTTATATCTATAATTACAGGTACATTATTCCTTTTTCCATATTTTATTGCTTCTTCTGCATAATCTATAGTTGGAAATGAAGCATATATCAAATCTGGTTTGTCAAGTTTTTTAGCTATTCTTGAAAACTTTTTTGCAATTACCTTATGGTTTATAATTCTGCTAACAGATATATTTCTTTTATATCCCATAGCATGTATCAAATATATCGAATAATTATCTGTTACGTTAACAATTGTGTCTTTGTTATACAATTGTTGTTTTTTTAAATGATCAAATGTATTTGAAAACCATATAACATTATGACCTCTTTTATTCAATTCTTCTGCAAGCATTCCCATTCTCATCAATCTATCTTTGTTTTGACTTGTAGGAATAGGTTCTCCCGTTTTCATAATCCATATTTTCATGTATTAAACCTTCCTCATAACCAACATTTTTATATCAAATCTTTTAGTTTTCTAGCAGGTACTCCTACATAAACGCCCGTCTCATTTATGTCCTTTACAACAACCGTACCAACCCCTAAAATACATCTTTTATTTATGTTAATATTGTTCTTTACTTTACAACCTGTTCCTATATGTACTAATTTCGCGACTTTAACATTTCCAGATAGCGTGACAGAAGGGCTCAAATGTACATAATCTTCTATAGTATTTTCATGCTCAACTATTGTACCTGTATTTATAATGCAGTGTTTGCCAATTTTAGAATCCGGATTAATAATAGAATTAGCCATTAAAACAGTCCCTTCTTCAATCTTTACATTTAATCCTATAATTGCACTAGGGTGAATTGCCGTATAATATGGTAAACTATATGCTTCTGCAATTTTTTTTCTGACATCATTATTTCCTATGCCAATAATAAATTTTATTTTACTATTATTTTGTTGTAATTCTTTTGCATCTTTTATTGTTCCTATTACCTTATAATTTTTTATTATGCTTGTTTCTTTCAAAATATTATCATCCAAAAATCCAATCAATTCATCATTACTTCTTATTACAATATCTGCTATTACTTTTGCATGTCCTCCAGCTCCAATAATCACAACTTTTTCATTCACTTTTTTCACTTCCTCTAAATTTATCTGTTGTTGCTTTTCCCTCTCCGAGATATTCCATCTCTTCTAAAAACTTTTATTATTGTTTTAAATATAATTTTTATATCATTCCATAAGGTAATATTATTTATATACTCAATATCTTCTTTAAATTTTTGTTTCCATGTTATTGCGTTTCTTCCACTAATTTGTGCCAATCCTGTAAGCCCTGGCTTCACTAAATGTCTTTTTTTTTGTTCTTCAGTATATAATGGTAGATATTCTACAAGTAATGGTCTTGGTCCTACAATACTCATATCACCTTTTATAATATTTACAAGTTCGGGTAATTCGTCTAAACTTGTACTTCTAAGCATTTTTCCAAATTTAGTCAAGCGTTGTTCATCTGGTAATAAATTTCCATTTTCATCTTTTTCGTCAGTCATTGTCCTAAATTTATATAAAGTAAATATTTTCTCGTCTTTTCCTGGTCTTTCTTGTTTAAAAATAGCTGGTTTTCCTAATTTTACTCTTACTAATATATATATAATAAGCATTAATGGCATTAGTAGTATTAAAGCCATTAGACCTAATATTAAGTCTAAAAATCTCTTTATGAATTTTTTATACATTTTGTAATCCCCTAAAATAATTCTTTAATAATTCTTATTACTTCTTGTTGTTCTTCCTTAGTCATTTTTGTATCACTTGGTAAACATACTCCTCTTGCAAATATATCTTCTGATACAGGTTTGTCTTCTACTTTTATAAAGTCATATTTTTCAAATACTGGTTGCATATGCATTGGTTTCCATATAGGTCTTGATTCTATATTTTCTTTGTCCAATGCTTCCATAACATTTAATGGAGTAACTTTTGAACCTTCTTTTAATAGCATTGTAGATAACCAATAATTTGATTTTGTATCTACTGGTACTGGTTTCATCTCTATTTCTGGTATATCTTTAAATGCATCTTTATATGTTTCATATATTTCTTTCTTTTTAGCTAATCTGTCATTTAAAACTTTTAATTGTCCTCTTCCTATTCCTGCAACTATATTGCTCATTCTATAATTATAGCCTATTTCTGAGTGTTGATAATAACGTGCTTTGTCTCTTGATTGTGTTGCCCAAAAGCGTACTTTTTGTATTCTTTCTTCATCATCAGATACAAGCATACCACCACCACTTGTTGTAATTATTTTGTTACCATTAAATGAGAAAATTCCGTATTTTCCAAAAGTTCCTGTTTGTTTTCCTTTATATGTTGCTCCTAAACTTTCAGCCGCATCCTCTACTAATGGTACATTGTGTTCATTGCATATTGCCATTATTTCGTCCATTTTAGCAGGTGTTCCATACAAGTGTACTATTACGACTGCTTTTGGATTTGGATATTTTTCAAAAGCTTTTTTTAGTGCCTCTGGATCCATATTCCATGTTTCTCTATCACAGTCAATAAACACAGGTGTTGCATTTTGGTATATAATTGGATTTGCTGTTGCTGAAAATGTAAGTGATGAGCAAAATACAATATCTCCTTCTTTTACATCTAGAGCCTTTAATGCCATATGTATAGCAGCTGTTCCTGCTGATAGTGCAGCCCCACATTTAGCTCCTACATAATTAGCTAATTCTTCTTCAAACTTATTTACATTTTCTCCTAATGGAGCTATCCAATTTGTATCAAAAGCTTCTTTTATATATTCTTTCTCATATCCTTCTTCTGACATATGAGGTGATGCTAAAAAAATTCTTTTTTCCATCTTTATTTTCCCTTTCATTTATTATTTACTTCTTCTGGTTCTTTATATGTTGTTACTACTTCTTTCATAGTATTTTTGATGTTTTCATTAGAATATTTTTCGTTGTATTCTAATTCTTTTAGTATGTTTAATTTTTCTTCAAGTTCAGTCATTTCCATATGCATTGGTTTGCTTATAAATATCTTGTCATGCTTTGTTGATGTTAAGCCTTCTTCTGACATTAGGATTTCTTCATACAGCTTTTCTCCTGGTCTTAGACCTGTTATTTCTATTGGTATGTCTACATTTGGTTCATATCCTAATAGTTTTATTAAACTAACTGCCAAGTCATATATTTTTACAGGTTCTCCCATATCTAGTACAAATATTTCTCCACCTTTTGCGTATGTTACTGCTTGTAATATAAGTTGTACTGCCTCTGGTATTGTCATAAAAAATCTTGTGATGTCTTTATGTGTTACAGTAACTGGTCCGCCTCTTTCAATTTGCTTTTTGAATAGTGGTATAACTGAGCCATTACTTCCTAATACATTACCAAATCTAACTGCTACATATTCTGTTTTGCTTACTTTGTTTTTAGCTTGTACTATCATTTCACAAACTCTTTTACTTGCTCCCATTATGTTTGTTGGGTTTACAGCTTTGTCTGTTGAAATTAATACAAATTTTCCTACTCCATATTCGTCTGCACAATTTACCACATTGTATGTTCCAAATACGTTGTTGTGTATTGCCTCTAATGGGCTTTTTTCCATAAGTGGTACATGTTTATGTGCTGCAGCATGAAATACTATTTCTGGCTTATATGTTTCAAATACATTATTTAGTCTTGCATTATCTCTAACACTTGCAACAATTGCTTCTAAATTAAGTTTTGGATATTCTGCTCTTAGTTCCATTTCTATATCATACAAATTGTTTTCATATATGTCTAATATTACCAATCTTTTAGGATCATATTTAACAATTTGTCTGCATAGTTCTGAACCTATTGAGCCTCCTCCACCTGTTACTAATACAGTTTTATTTTTTATTAAAGAATTAATGTTTTTGTTATCTAGGTGTACTGGGTCTCTTCCTAATAAATCTTCAATTTGAACATCTCTCAGGCTGTTCATAGCTCCCTGTTTTGCAATTACTTCTAATGTTGTAGGTAATACTCTTGTTTTTACTCCTGTCTCTTGGCAAATTTCCAATATCTTTTTTCTCGAAACTGCATCTATTTTGTTTATTGCAAAGAATATCAAATCTACATTTTTTTCTTTTGCTATCTTAGGTATGTCATATCTTGTTCCTAATACCTTAACACCTAAAATATAGTGGTTTATTTTGCTTATATCATCATCTATAATTCCTACAATATTGTATTTGTCTCGCATGTTATTTTTTATAGCTATGATGATTTCTCTTGCACCCATCCCAGCGCCAATTATAAGTAAATTATTAGCTTTATTGTCTTGATTTTTATTTATCTTTTCGTATTTTGACATTCTCCTACTTAGAATTGATCTTCCAGCCAGTCTATACATGACAAAAGTGCCAGCGATTAATACTCCTGACAATACATTTACTTTTAAATTTATATATTCCAAGCTAAAAGCTTTATATACTATTGATAAAATTATCATTGATAGGAATGCACTAATTATATATTTTATATAATCTTTTCCTACTTCATAACGCATCATATTTTGATACATACGAAAAATATTTAAAAAGATTTGATATACAATAACTACCACTGCTATTTGCACCACAAGTACTTTGATGTTATCAATAGGTACATTTAGGAATAATATTGACGCTATATAACAACTGATAATAATTAATATATCTATTAAAATTAAAAGAACATTTCTATTCTTTTTAATTATTTCTTTCATTTTATTTCCCCTTAAATTTTACAGTTTTATGCACCTACAATTCTATAATAATACTCAATAAAAAGCAACCCTTTTTGCGACATTTTCTAGTATCTTTTGCATAAAAATATGTCAAAATTCATTAAGACCTAATTTAATGAATTTTGACATTTATTAACCTATTGGTTTTATTCTTTTATCAAATATAATATCTTTCACTTTTCCCTTTACTTGTCCTATTGTTAAGTGTGTTGTATCTATTACAATTGCATCTTCTGCAATTTTTAAAGCTCCTACTGGTTTATGCATATCATTATAGTCTCTAGTCTTTATAGCTTCTAGTACTTCCTCATATGTCATATCAATTCCTTTTTCTTGATTTTCCTTATATCTTCTTTGTGCTCTTTCTTCAACACTTGCATCTAAGTAAATTTTTACATCTGCGTTTGGAAATACTACTGTTGTAATGTCTCTGCCTTCCATTATCACATCTGCATTTTGTGCCATTTTTCTTTGTAGCTCTACCATTATTTCTCTTACTTCTGGTATTGATGATACTGGAGAAACAAATGCTGATACTTCTTTGGTTCTAATCTCTTTACTTACATTTTCTCCATTCAAATACACTTGTTGTTCTTCACCTTCATTTTTCATTTTTATATCAATATTTTTTGCAATTTGTATAATTCTCTCTTTTTCTTCTATACTTGTTATTTCTTGTCTTAAAGCTTGAAGTGCAACACATCTGTACATTGCCCCTGTATCTATGTTTACAAGTCCTAACTCCTTTGATATTAGTTTTGTTACCGTTCCTTTTCCTGTTCCTGCCGGTCCATCAATTGCTACTATAAATGACATATATTTATTCCTCCTCTTTTTCTTTTTTCTCTGGCATGTAAATAGCTTTTGCCACAATTGTAATATCTTTTACATTCATTGTTGTAAGTTTTTCAATTTCTTTCCTAATTTTATCTTTAAATTCTCTTAATGCTGTTAATATATTAAAGCCGAAAACTATAGATACTTCCATATATATATTTGGTCCTTCTGGTGTACTTTCTACTCTTGTTTTTAACACTTTATATATTGCATCTGAACGTGTTGCTAGGTACTCTGCAATTTGTCTAAACACAGAATCTGAAATTGTAAAGTTTCCTAAGTAGCTAAATGTTGGTCTTATTATTGATTTTTCCGCTATGTATGGATCTTTGTCTTTTCCTTTGAATTTAAATATTTGAAGTGGATCTAATATATATCCAGAGAAATCTTTTTTTATTTCAAAGGTTGGTACTGGAATAACATGTTTTCCTTGTGTTGTACGTATTCTTTTTGCTTCTTCCATTTCTGCCTCTGTAGCCACATCTTGAATATATATTCTCTTACTAACTTTAGGTAGTCCTAGGTTTTCAGTTATTTTATCTATCATGCCATCAGAAGTACCCAAAATCAATATAGATTCTGGTTTATACTTTCTTATTGCTTTTCTCATTTCATTTCTATCTTTTTCATTTATGAATATTGCCTTTTTTACAGTTTCCACTTTTGTTGGAGCTTTTTTGGCTGATGTTCCTGCTACTACATTATTCTCGCATACTAGTAGTCCATCATCAATAATGTATTTTATATTGTTCTCTTTTGCCACCATTTGTGCCCTATAGCTTTTCCCTGTTCCTGATGGTCCAACAAATGAATATACTTTTATGTCATCAGTTGAATTTAAATTATTAAATAGTAATTGCAATGTTTTTCTCCTTTAATTATCTTTTTCTATTAAGCATATAGAATAATTATATCCATGATATTCTGTATTAAAAATTTCTTGTTTTATAAGTTCTATTCTATCTCCATACTTTTCTTTAAATTCTTCATATATACTATAATTATCTGAATTTACAATCCAGATTCTTCCTTTGTAATTTTCTAATGTTTCAATATTATTTGTGTAAATCATTTCTTTGCCAAATGCTTTGTATGCTGGTTCAACATTCCAGTTTTCATAGTCATAAAAGCAGTTTGGCACATCTACTAATTGCATACTTATAGTAAAACCACTTCCTCTATTTCCAAATAATATCATATCTCCTTGTTGTAAATCTTGTTTTACATATTCTAGTGGTACTTTATTGTTTTCAGCATAGTTCATTTTACTTACATTTAGGTTCACCAATATTGCCACTGCAAGTGTAATAAGACAAATCATTATTGTTAGCAATTTATTTTTATCCTTTGCAATAAAAAATGCCATAAAAAATATAAATAATCCTGTTAGGTTTAAAAAGTAACGAGCATATAATATTGGTGTTTTTAGAGAAATAATATACATTGTTACAAATACTATCAAATAAACACCTATAGCCAATCTACCTGCTGTTTTTTCTCCTTTATTTGCTATAGCACAATATATGCAATATATTAATAATATTATTCCTAATGCTACTGATGTCCATTGTGGAACAAACATTATATCTAGATTTCCTGTAAATTGAAAACAAAATATTTGTAATAGTAATTTTGCTGATGGTGCAGAAATCCAATATCCTTTTGAAACTCCTGTTATTTGGTTTAGCAAGCTATATAGCCATGGTATATATAATATTATTTGTACTATAGCTGAAATGGTAAAGCTTTTTAATTCTTTAGTATAGCTTTTTTGCTTTATTGCATTTTTTAATAAATATATAAATAATAATAAGTTTATTATTCCGGCTGTTGCTAAAGCATAATAATGTGTATATGCTGACGCCAAACTAAATATAGCAAATATTATCCAATTTTTTGTACTTGATTTTTTATATATTCTGTAAGCATATATTGCCATTATGGTTACGAACAGCATTCCCCATGTGTACATTCTAATTTCACCAGAATATACTGATGCTATTGGTAAAAAGAATGTAAAAAACGAAAATAGTATACCTTCTTTTTCTCCAAAATCTTTTTTTATGTGTGTGTATCCTAGGATACCTAATATTGCAATTGGTATCATTGATGCAATTCTATATAAATATATGTTAGAACCAAATATTATATATATTAAATGTAATATCCAATAATATAATATTGGATGAACATCATTGCTCCCTATTTGCCAAATATCTATAAAGCTTTTATTGGCCATTCCTACAGAATAACTTTCATCAAACCATAAATTATTATGAAATACTGGTATTGTTATAAATATTATTCCTAATATTATTATTGCAATATGTAGATATTTTGTTTTTTTCATTTTTGCGCTCTCCTTTTGTTACAAATTATATCACTCTTACATTTTATTGTCTACACTAAAAAGGTGACTTTTGGAACGGGATCAAAAGTCACTCAAAAAGCGGCAAGAAAAGTTTAACCTTTCTTGCCGTATTTATTAACTTTGAACTTTTTCTGTTTCTGCTACTTCATGAATAGCAATTTTTCTAACGTGTTCAATTTTTTCCCATGTAGTGTCACGTTTGAATAAACATTTAAAGTTTATAGCGATCCATGAGCCTAAGAATAATGGATAGCATAATAGTCCTTTAATCATTGGCTTGATAGGTCTTTTATCTAATAACATTATTAGTACTGCCGTTCCAATTGGTAATAGGAATGTTGGTATTACATATCTTAACATATTCATAGCTAAGTCCATGCTTGTCATTCCATCTCCTGCGTACATAATAACATTTATTAGTAGTAATACAAGTGTAAGTATAAACATTGGTATACTTCCTATAATGTATAAAAATCCATCAAAGTTCATTATTGTTTTGTGTTCTTTAACTGCTAACGCTAATGGTTTTGTATATTCTTTTATACATTGCATATGTCCAACTGTCCATCTTGTTCTTTGTTTCCAACTTTGTTTAAATCCTAAAGGTTGTTCATCATAAACTACTGCATCTACTGCCCATCCTAATTTTTTACCTTTAATTATTCTTTTTAGTGAGAACTCAATATCTTCAGTTAGAGTTTTTGTAATCCAGCCTTCTGGTTTTACTACATCAAACTTAACCATAAATCCTGTACCATTGATTAATGGTGAAAGACCTACATTGTATCTAGCTAAATGATAAAAACGGTTCATTGTCCAATAGAATATTGCATATCCTGCTGTAATCCAGTTATCTGTTGGATTTTTAATATCTCTGTATCCTTGAACTACATCTTCACCTTGACAAAGTTTTTTATTCATATTTTTGATAAAGCTTTTGTCTGCAACATTATCTGCATCAAATATGCAGAATGCATCATATGGTGCATTTTCATCAATTTTTTGTCTCAAAAACCAGTTTAATGCATATCCCTTTGTTTTTTTGCTTGGGTCAAATCTTTCATATACAATTGCTCCTGCTGCTCTCGCAACGTCTGCTGTTCTATCTGTACAGTTATCTGCAATTACATATATGTCTAATAACTCTTTTGGATAGTCTTGAGCTTTTAAACTTTCTATTAATTCTGTTACTACATTTTCTTCGTTATGGGCTGGAATGATTGCCATAAAACGATGATTTTTGTTTACAAGCATTGGTTTATCTTTTAATTTTACTAGTGAACATACACTAATTGCTAATTGGTAAAACCAAAATATTGTTATAATCCATACTAATGCCTGTTGAACAATATATAAGTATTCCATGTTTTTCTCCTTTTCTTAATTTCTAGACTTATTATATACATGTCATTAAAATAATTCAACCATTTTAATTAAATCTTAATATTTATTCTTTTTCTTCGGTATTTCCTGCTTCTAAGTCTTTCATGTTTAAATTAATTCTTCCTTGGTTATCAATTTCAGAAACTTTAACTGTTACTTCGTCTCCAACACTTAAAACATCTTCAACTTTTTCTACTCTTTTACTTGATATTTTAGAAATGTGTAATAGACCCTCATTTCCACCACCAATATCAACAAATGCTCCGAATGGCATAATTCTTGTTACTTTTCCATCATAAATTCCACCAACTTCAATAATTTTAGCTATATCTAAAATCATATCCATAGCTTTTTTACCACTTTCTGAGTCATTAGCATATACGCATACTTTTCCGTCATCATTTATATCAATTTTAACTCCTGTCTCGTCAATGATTTTGTTAATCATTTTTCCACCAGGTCCAATAACATCTTTTATTTTGTCTTTGCATATGTTTGCCATCATGATTTTTGGTGCATATTTAGAAACTTCTTTTCTTGGTTCGCTTATAACTGGTAACATTATATTATCTAAGATATAATCTCTTGCAACTTTTGTTCTTTCAAAAGCTTCCTTAATTATATCATATGTTAGTCCATCTATTTTAATGTCAACTTGTATAGCAGTAATTCCATCTTTTGTTCCACCAACTTTGAAATCCATATCTCCAAAGAAGTCTTCAATTCCTTGAATATCTGTAAGCATAATGTATCTGCTTGGATCATTCTTATCTGTAACTAATCCTGTTGAAATACCTGCTACTGGCTTTTTAATTGGGACACCTGCATCCATCAATGCTAATGTACTTCCACAAATACTTGCTTGTGATGTTGAACCATTTGAAGATAATACTTCTGATACAACTCTTATAGCATAAGGGAATTCTTCTTCTGATGGAATAACTGGTACTAATGCTTTTTCTGCTAAAGCACCATGTCCAATTTCTCTTCTGCCTGGTCCTCTTGATGTTCTTGCTTCACCAACACTATATGCTGGGAAGTTATATTGATGCATATATCTTTTTGTTGTTTCTTCATCTAAACCGTCTAATTCTTGTGCTTCACTACTTGTTCCTAATGTTACTATAGACATTACTTGAGTTTGTCCTCTTGTAAATATTGCACTACCATGTACTCTTGGAAGTACACCTACTTCACATGAAAGTGGTCTTATTTCGTCTATTTTTCTTCCATCTGGACGTTTATGTTCTTCTAGAATCATTTCTCTTACACAAGCTTTTTCTAAGTCATGTACGCTGTCTGCAATATCTGTTTTCTTTTCTTCTGCAGCTTCTTCTCCGTACTTTTCTACAAAATATGCTGTAATATCTTCTGTGATTTTTTCAATGTTTGCATCTCTTACAGTTTTATCTGTAGCTTGTACATCTTGATACATTCTGTCTTTGAAGTTTGCTACTATTTCGTTATATACTTCTGGATCTGTAGCAAATGATTTGTATTCAAATTTTGGTTTTCCTATTTCTGCTTTGATGTTAGAAATAAAGTTACATATTTTCTTAATTTCTTCATGTGCTGTTTTAATTGCTTCAAGCATTGTATCATTTGGTATTTCGTCAGCACCAGCTTCTATCATAGTGATTTTTTCAAGTGTTCCTGCTACTGTTAATGTTAATCTGCTTTTTTCTCTTTGTGCTAATGTTGGGTTTATAACTATTTGGTCATCAACATATCCAACTGCTACTGCTGCTGTAGGACCTCCAAATGGAATGTCTGATATAGAAAGTGCAGCTGATGCACCGATCATAGCACATACTTCTGGACTATTGTCTGGATCTACTGATAATACAGTTGCTACAACACATGTATCATTTCTAAAATCTTTTGGAAATAATGGTCTTAAAGGTCTGTCAATTGCTCTTGATGTTAATATAGCTTTATCTGCTGGTTTTCCTTCTCTTTTTGTAAATCCTCCTGGGATTTTACCTACTGCATATAGTTTTTCTTCATAATCTACTGATAGTGGGAAAAAGTCTATTCCCTCTTTTGGTTCTTTTGCTGCTGTTACGTTTACCATAACAACTGTCTCTCCATAACGTACTACTACGTTTCCGTTTGCAAGTTCTGCAATTTTTCCTGTTTCAATTGATAAAGTTCTTCCTGCTAATTGTGTTTCGTATTTTTTAAACATAAATTTTTCTCCTTTTTATTTTATTTATATTATAAGCAATATGAAAATTAGCGTAACCTCTATTATATGCTATATTTAGTAGCACATGATACAAGCTACTTTCTAATTTTTATTGCTTTTAATACCTTAATATTTTTCCTTTTTAACTAAGATAATATTCGCAAATTTGGACGTTTGGCATGAAAGCAAAACGTCCAAATTGTAAATTATTTTCTTAATCCTAATTTTTCAACGATGTCTCTATATCTTTGAACATCTTTTTTAGCTAAGTAGTTAAGTAAGTTTCTTCTTGCACCTACCATTTTTAAAAGTCCTCTTCTTGAATGATTATCTTTCATATGAACTTTTAAATGAGCTGTTAATTCATTGATTCTTTCTGTTAAAAGAGCTATTTGAACTTCTGGAGAACCAGTATCTTTTTCATCTCTTTTATAAGTTTCAATGATTTCTTGTTTTCTTTCCTTTGTCATTTTATTTTCCTCCTATATTTTATTTGCCTTAAGCTGAGTTTTAGTTTGGAGTGTTATCCCCTAAAACTAAGTAAAAGGTATATTGATACCTTTAAACGGTACCTTATATATAATAGCATATTTTTCCAACAAAATCAAGAGTTTAGTGTTATTTTATTAAATTTTAAAACAGGTGCAGAAATATAATCCACACCTGTAAGGAGTTATCGCAACTTAGGGACATACATAGTGGGATATTCTACATCAAGTGTCACTTTTCTTTCTTGATTATATACTCTTTTAGTCCCGATTCTTTTGACAAGAATAATAGCTACCTGGCCTTCATTGTCCACATATCTCCGAATCCGATATCCTTCAATTTCGTAGATATTGTCCAATTTTCCATCTAATCTTAAAGGTTTCTCTTGGTCTTTTTGTTTTGCACCCTCTCCATACATCTTGTTCAAATTCCTGCCGTGTGATATTGTGCACATATTCTTGACTCCTTTTTATTTTTAGGATTTCTCCTTATGTTATATATTATACCACCCAATACTTAATGTTTCAAGTTTTATACTCTTTCAGTCTTTCTATTGCTTCTAGGCTTTCTTGATAATCTCCAAAGCCAGTTAATCTAAAATATCCTTCTCCACTTGGTCCAAATCCGCTTCCGTGGTATTCCAACCACTCCAATGTTTTCTAGTAGTTCATCAAAAAATTGCCATGATGTTTTTGCATTTGGAACCTTTAGCCACACATATGGTGAGTTTACTCCACCATACACCTCAAATCCAGCATCTTCTAATCCTTGTTTAATTGTCTTTGCATTTTTTAAATAATATTGTATGTTGGATTCTATATCTCCTTTAGCTTCTGGTAAATATGTTGCTTCTGCACCTCTTTGTGTGATATATGATTCTCCATTAAACTTAGTATATTGTCTTCTAGTCCATAAATTATTTATTGAAACCTCTAGATTATTGCTTGTATATCCCTTTAAAACTTTTGGCACTATTGTATAACTGCAACGAACTCCTGCAAATCCAGCTGTTTTTGAGAAACTTTTAAATTCAATAGCTACCTCCTTTGCTCCTTCAATTTCATAAATCGAATGTGGAATTTTTTCTTCTGTTATATATGCTTCATAAGCTGCATCAAATAATATAACTGATTTATTTTGTTTTGCATATTGTACCCATTCTTGTAATTGTTCTTTTGTAAGCGCCATACCAGTAGGGTTATTAGGATAGCACAAATATATTAAATCTACTTTAGTTTTAGGAATCTCTGGTACAAAATCATTTGTACTATTTGTTACCAAATATATTATATTTTCATAGTTAGTTATATGTAATTCTCCGCTTCTCCCTGCAATAACATTAGCATCTAAATATGCAGGATATACCGGATCTTGAATAGCTACTTTATTATTTATATCAAATATGTCGTTGATATTCCCTATATCACTATTTATACCATCTGATATAAATATTTCGTCTAGTTCAAACTCAATGCCTTTAGATAGATAATCTTCTTCTAGAATTTTCTTTTTCAAAAAATCATATCCAAGTTCTGGCCCATATCCTCTAAATGTTTCCTTGTTCTGCATCTCATCACAAGCTTTTTTCATAGCTTCTACAACAGCTTTTGTCAAAGGTAAAGTCACATCTCCAACTCCTAAATTTATAACCTTTTTCTCTGGATTTTCCTGTTTATATTTTTCTACCTTTTCTGCAACTGTAGAAAACAAATAATTATTTTGAAGTTTCAAAAAGTTTTCATTTACTCTATTCATCGATCCACTCTCCTTTAAATACAGTTACAGCTGGTCCTGTCATATGCACATGATTATTTAGCTTCCATTCAATTTCTAAGTTTCCACCTAATAATTGAACATTAACTTTTCTGTCTGTGTATCCATTTAGGCTACTAGCAACCACTGAACTACAAGCTCCTGTTCCACATGCCAAAGTTTCTCCTGAACCTCTTTCCCATACTCTCATTTTTATATTATTTTTATCTACTACCTCTACAAATTCAATATTGGCTTTCTCAGGAAATATATCAGCATTTTCTAAAATAGGTCCATATTCTGCTACTTTGAAATTTTTTATATTATTTACAAATGTAACAGCATGTGGATTTCCCATTGATACACATGTCAGTTCAATTTTTTTATTTTTTACTTTAACCTCCGCTTTTACTTTTTTATCTTCTATTTTAGCACTTGAGGAAACTGGAATTTTGGTAGCCTCTAAAATTGGTGCTCCCATATCGACTTCCACTGTTTTTACTTTTCCCTTTACTATATTTAGTTTTAAAGTTTTTATTCCTGATAATGTTTCTATTGTAGTTATTTCTTCACATATTAATCCTAATTCATATGCAAGTTTAGCCACACACCTTATACCATTTCCACACATTTGTGCTTCACTTCCGTCACTATTAAACATCCTCATTTTTAAGTCTGCAACTTTACTTTTGCATAATAATATTAATCCATCAGAGCCAACTCCAAAATGTCTATTACTCAATCTGTTTGTCAAATTCTTTATATCTATTGGTTCTTTTCCATTTATGCAGTCTATATACACATAGTCATTTCCTAATCCTTGCATTTTAAAAAACATCATAAAATGTAAATCCTCCCATTACATTTTATGATGTTTAATTTTTGTTATGATTATAAGTTGCTAAGAGTAATAAGCATTACTAAGCTTATATATATGAATGCAAATATTGATAGTCCTACGATTCCTAATATCATTCCCGCTTTTCCTAATTTACTTCCTGTTTTCTTTGATGATTTAGCACCAAATATAATTGCTAATACTCCTGTTGGTAATGTTATATACCAAAATAGTGTTGAAAGTGTTGAGATTATTCCTAATACAAATCCTGCTATTCCCATTGCAGATTTATTTTTATTATTTTCCTCCATATTTACATTCCTCCTTCAATAGCATTAATTACATTATTGCTTTGTTCTCTTACTGAACTATCTACATTTTCTGTGTTTTTAAGTTTTAATTCACCCACCGCTTTTAAGCTATCTAGTTCATTTACTTTTATCATTGTTTCTGACACTGTATATAGATTATTGTCTATATATAGTCCTCTTAGTAATTTACTGTTGCTGTAATAATAAGTAGCATTTGTTTTTTCATGTGTTATAACACCTTTTAATTTAAAGCCATCTTGTACATTTATGTTATATACAAAGTACCCTTCCGCATTATATGGCTTACCGTATTTTGTATAATTGTTTATCATAGTTTCATAATTATTTGATGAAGTTACTTCGAAATCTTGACTATAGTTGTTTACAGGTATTGCAATTAGAGATTTTTCTTTTGAAAACAATAACGCTTTTGGATTTGTTAATATTGCTGATGTTGTTCTGCTGTCTCCTATTACTACACTTGAAATTTGAACTGGTGAATTTACATTTGAAACATCAAATAGGGCCATTTTCATTCCAACTACTTTAGCTGTTGTAGAAATTACTTTTCCATTTGAATTTCTATTTATAATTTCTTTTGTTTCCATTCCAATTCCAATTATATGGTTCTCGTCATAAGGATGTAAATATGTACTATAACCTGGTATTTTTAGTTTTCCTAATACCTTTGGTTTTGCTTCATTACTTAAATCCATTACAAATAGTGGGTCTATAGTTTTATATGTTACAAAATAAACTTTATCTCCTATAAATCTTGAAGAATACATTTTTTCGCCTTTTGCGACATTGTCTGATATTCCTATTTGTTTTAGATCTTCGTCAAATATTGCTACTCTTGAGCCATCATTGTCATATAAAGCTATTCTTAAGTGATTATCTTTTTCGTCTAAAGAATATTGATTTATTGTTTTTCCTTTTACTTTTGTTTTTGCTTTATATTCTACATTTTCCTTTATATCAAATTTATATATTTCTGTGTAGTATCCGCTTTCTGAGTCCATTTCATAATAGTCTTCTAAGCCAAATACACCTTTAAATCCAAATAATAATTTTATAGGTATTTTTGAGTCATTATTATATTTTTGATTTAATAAATATATTGCATTTTCAGATACGTAGGCATTTGATATATTCATTAAATATGAATCTAGCTTTATATCTGCTGTTTCATTGTTTAAGTCAACTGTTGATATTAGAGTTTGTTTTGTAGTTTTCACATCTTTTAAGTATTTAATTTTATCAATAGACATCTCTTTTTCCATATTGTCTTCATTGTATCCTACAACAATTTTGTCATCTTCTTTTCTTAAATTGCCAGATGAAATTACATATAAAACATTGTCTATACATCTTGATGTGTAATATGGTTCATACATTTCGTAGCTTTTAGTTAACACTGGCTTTTCTCTTGATGTAATGTTATATATTTTCACAACCGTATTCATTCTATTGTTATAATAATATCTTTGTGTTTGGTTGCCCTTAGTTGATATTACAACCAATTTATCTTTATATAGAATTATATCTTCTGGTATATCATCATCTTCCGATTGTATAGTTGCTACTACTTTAGGCTGTTTTGGATCTTTTGCATCTGTTATTATTACATTATCCTCAGATATTGAATAAATATAGTCTCCATCAGTTTTTACAATATCAGCTTCGTCTACATTTTCAACTTGAATATTTGTTGTAGAATAATCTTTAGTATTTGAACTAGAACTTGAGCTTTCTGTACTTCCTACCGAATCTATTCCTATACTCCAAGTATTATCTACTTTTTCAATAACATCATAATTATGATAAAACATTGAAAATGGCATACAGAAAATTCGAGCCAACAGTTCTTGTAAATCTGAATTATCTCCTTCATATATTTTTAACAATTCTTGTTTTGATTTTACTGTTTTCAACTCTGTATCATCTTTGTTACATACAATAGTTATTACGGCAATTATTATTGCAATAATTAATATTACAATAAGTGCTTTTACTCCTCTTTTCATACGTGCCCTCCTTTATATTTCATGATTATAGGATATACTAATTTAGAGTATAAGTCAATACTTCCTGCTTTTCTAAAAAAAATATAAATTTATAATCTTATCTATGACTTTCATATCTTCAAATTTATTTCTAATTATATAAGTTTTGGTAAAATTTTCAAACTATATTGTAAAAAAAAAATATAAATGTTAATATATACTTATATTATTTATCCTATAAAAGAAAGGAGGTGGAAAGGTGGAGGAAAAGAAAGGTATAAAAATAAGATTATCTTCATTGATTTTAATCATAGTAATTCTTGCTTTAATAACTGGATTAATATACATATTTTTAGAAAATCAAAATTTAAATAAAAAAATAAATAATCAGGATAATACTGTCATATCACCTAATGATAATTTGTCAAAAACAATGACTCAAGATGATTCTATTGTTAATCAATTAAATGCTCAATTAATTGAAAAAGACAATGCTATAGCCCAATTGCAAAAAGAAATCACTGAATTAAAAAAGACTAATTCAAAAAATCAAACAACTACATCAACTAATAATTATACCATCGGAACTATAAAAAATATATATGATGTAATTTCAGATAATGATACAAAACTTGTTCAAGCTCAAAAAATTGCAAAAGAAGTCATGAATGCGGTAAATAGTAAAGACTGGTACTACTTAGCCAAAATGGTTGGTACAGATGCTGATTATTTTGTTGAATATGGTATTTATAATTATAATGTTGATATCAATAATTGTAGAGAGCTTGATGGAGAATATATATTTAACGAATCATATAGTTTTGATAAAACAAAACTAGAGTCGCCAAAAGATATAGCTTTAGGATGTATGCTAATAATAGAATTTGAAGATGACGGTGGCAGAATAAGGATTAATCCAAATTGCACAGGAGTGTAAAATAATGTAATAATAAAAGGTTGGAAATTATTTTTCCACCTTTTTTATTTTTCTTATGTAGCTCATTTCTTTCTAAGAGTTTACTTCTAGTAAGCTCTTAGATAAAAAAACAGTAGTAAAGTTGACAAACTTTACTACTGTGAGAATTGGTGCCTCGAACTGGAATCGAACCAGTGACACAGGGATTTTCAGTCCCTTGCTCTACCAACTGAGCTA
>ENA-OOZQ01000117-OOZQ01000117.1-human-gut-metagenome-genome-assembly--contig:-NODE-117-length-71245-cov-25.781346_pt1 | contig 71245 bp, 54 predicted proteins | sample MGYA00241188_ERZ501399 | MGnify/ENA primary metagenome ERZ501399 (study PRJEB25962, sample SAMEA2042658) | human gut metagenome | biome: human gut; feature: human-associated habitat; material: faeces... | reverse complement strand
TTCCTTGATTACTGGTACTAAAAAGCATAGCATTTATGCGGTTTTCAAGACTTAAAGGTGATAATAAAATTCCACGCTTACTGATTCTTTTTGCTTTTTCCTTGATTACTGATACTGAAAAACTAGCATTTATGCGGTTTTCAAGACTTAAAGGTGATAACTTCACATTGACACGTTATCACCTTTAGATTATAATACAATCATACTAAAGAAAGGAATTTCATCTCATGGCAAAAGATAAAGAACTGGACGATTATGAAGAAGAATCAAATAAATTTATAAAAAATATAACAAAGAAAGAAAATATAATAGTACAAAAAAGCCGCCCATTATTAGAACTTTATAAATCTGATTTGACTATCATTGAGTTTAAAATTTTGGATGTATATCTCTCCAGAATTAACAGTCATAATCCAGATCATAAAACAGTAATTTTTGGAAAAGCTGAACTGGAACGAATCTTTGGAATAAAAAAAATGAATAATTCAGAATTAAAAAAAAGACTTAAACACCTGATGAGCAATGTTGTAGAGCTGCCAGATTCCGAATCTGGCAATGGCTTTCAGCTTGTTACTCTATTTGAAGAAGCAATATCTTACAAAGATGAAAACGGTGTTTGGAAGGTGCAGCTTGAATGTACGGATAAAGCTATGAAGTATTTTTTTAATATTGAAAATTTGGGGTATTTCCGGTATAGACTTCGTAGCACAATATTATTAAAAAGTCGCTATTCATATGTTATGTTTAATTACCTAGAATCAAACAGATTCAGAAAAACTTGGGTTGCGAGCTTGGATGAAGTAAAATTATTATTGAAATGCGACAAAACACCCGCTTATAGTGAATTTAAAGATTTTAACAGACTTGTTCTAAAAAAAATAAAAGAGGAAATTACAAAAAAAACAGAGTGCCGATTTGATTACGAAACAATCAAATCTGGTCGTAAGATTTCAGCTATCCGTTTCACTGTAGAAACATTATCGGATCTAATATTGTGTGACAATAACGAATCTTCTCAAATGACCTTTGAAGATTATGAGAAAAAATTAGAGGAAGAATTGAATCGACCAATGTGGCACGAAGAATATGATCGTCTAAATTTAAAAAAAGAGGAAATAGTAGAGTTGGATTCCTTACTTGTTACTGTGCCAGATATATGTTTACCAGATCTTGATTTCACAGATGATATTAGTTTTCGCCGCTATCATTATCTGGATCAGAAGATCAGCTTGATTCTAAGAAGAGATAAGGAGAAGCCAATTCGCAGCAAATTCTCTTACTTGAAGAAACTTATACAAAATAATATAGATGATGCTACCTCATAATTCAGTCTATCTCTCTCCTTGATTGATAGCTTGATTAACTACTTGATTAACTACTTGATTAACTGCTTGATTATGGAAGCAAAAAACTATAGGAGAAATAAGGGGGGAGAGCAGTTAAAGGTGATAAAAAAATTCCATTAAGGTGATAATAAAATTCCATTAAGATGATAAAAAAATTCCATTAAGGTGATAATAAAATTCCATTAAGGTGATAATAAAATTCCAAAAATGACTTAAAGGTGATAATAAAATTCCACGTTGAAATAAGGATACCACAATCCCACCAACTTCGGATCAGAAAATATAATTGACAGAACCTATAGCCTATATTATAATCGCAGTTGAAAGTTTTTTCTTTCGCTGTGTGGTAAACACTATGTATGGTTGTTATTTCGTCTCAATAGATAATGTTCGGTATAATATAATAAATTATGTGTGGTTATATTATGATTTGTTATTCATCTCAAACAGATAACATTGGGGATATTATATTGGATTTAAAAACATTGCTATAGTAGTGCTTGCCACACTAACTTAAATCACTTCCCAATATATCAACTTAATTTTTCCCTCACCGAAATCGGTGACTAAAATTTGAAACTCTTTTTTTAACGATACCCCGGACTGAATTTTTTCCCTTGATCAGATCGGGGAAATTTTTTTTCAGAATTTCTCCAGTACCCAAATATTTTTCTGGTCTGAACCAGTATTATATTTTTGTAGATGATGGATATTCCACCGCTATTTGTTCCAATGTTGGAAAGAATAATGGTTCGGTATTTCGGATAAAGATACATTTCCTTGGCAAAATGGTTAATTTCTATACCATATGCACAAAGCGTATTGTGAAAAACTACAAAATCAGACATAAATTGTGGTTTTTTTGCCGATTTACTGCCAAAATATGGTATAATACCTGCGTAAAAAATCTATTCATCTCAAATACCCTGAATAGAAGAATATCTCCCCTTGAATGTGGTATCTCCACAGGGAAAAAATACTGTCAAAAACACGAAAACAGAGAACCCTTGTTGTTCTCAAAATCCTTGAGTGAGCTAACAGGATTAATTTTGGTGTAAAGCCCCAACAGCGGCAGCATTTTTTTTAATGTGTCGTAAAATCCATTGCTTTTGCTATGGGGAGTATCGACTGATGCCAAAAACAGACCTTGGTTTTGACATCGGGAATGTAAATGAAGGGAAATTTTTTAAAATGAAAGGAGAGCTTTGTTATGAAACTCGTTAGGAAGAGAGTTGTATCACTTGTCATGGCATTTGCCATGGTATTTTCTCTCTTTGCAGGAACAGGCAACCTGTCGGCAACAGAGGAATCAAATGGTGAGAGTGGTGCAGATTCCGACAAGATTCTCGGTGCGACACCGACAGATGCGGAAGGTGAAAGTACAGAGATTGAAGAAGATGTAAATGGTATCATAACATTTACCAAGAAGAAGCCAAGTGTAGCGGATGAATCCTGCAACATGGCTGGCATGGTCTACAACATCTACAAGGATGCAGACTGTACCGAAAAGATTGAATCCTTAGTGCTGTCCTATGATGGACATGTATATCGGGATCAGAATAAGGACCTGATCTATAAGGATCAGGGAGAAAGAGGATTTGCGGATGAGCAGATCAAGGATCGGGAATATCAGTTAGAACTTCCGACCTCAACTTATTATTACAGACTGGACGAAAACCTCTCACATTCTTCTGAGAGTTTTTCCACAACCGGATATTCTTATTCCAACCAGATTGGTTCTTTTACGCTCACGTCAGATAATACCCCTCTTTGCGTAATCTGTAAGGACGAATGGCAGCTTGCGGAAAAAGAAGTAGTTACCGCAACACCAGGGGATGCAGATGAAACCACAGAAGAATTATCCGAGGAAGATTTGAGTTCCGAAGAAACAACCGAAAGTACAACAGAGGATGTAACAGAGGATGTAACAGAGGATGTAACAACCGAAAGTACAACAGAGAATGTGATCGAAGAAAAAACAGAGGAAGTTACAACGGAAAAAGATATTGCAACAAAAACGGATTCCGATGAGAAACCAGTTATTATTACGAACGCATTTGAGTTCATCACTGAAATGTTACAGACTACATTTCTTGCATCAGTAGCGGACATTGGTGCTGATATTGCTCCGGCTCACAACTGGTACTACGATGACTGGATTGACGAAATGGAACGAACCCATGCAGGCGAGTTTAATGGATCGTATGATTTTTATGGTTCTTATTATGCCTGTGCTAAATGGGTATGGGATCGTTATTTATCGTCAACTACTGTCGGTGAAGGTTCCTGTTTACATCCATCAAATACAAGTTCAACTGGTAGCATAAAGGCAGCATTAGACGCTGATTCAAAACACTGGAAAGCAGTTACTACGATCAATGGTGGTAGTACCAGTGGTGCTGCATCTGATCTGATGGGAAAGATTAAGGATGGAACGGTACAGGCTGGTGATGTTTTAATCTTTATCTATAAGGGTGATACCACTCATACTGGTATCTTATCTGCAGAACATAGGGATGATGATGGTTCTCTTGGAATCTGGCAGAGTAATGGTGCTAGTGGTAACAGCAGAACCGGACTTGGTAAGTTATACTATACGATTGTAGGAGATGGAAGCAGCAGCAGCCAGCTTGCGGACACGATTGTGGTATATAGAAAGAAGCCAAATGAAGGTTCTGTTTCAATCAAGAAAACGCTGAACAAAAAAGTAGATGCGGCAACAGAAGGGATTGTTTTCAAACTTTACAAGGTAACAGATGTAAACTCGGAATACAACTCTGCCGGTTCTGTTAAGATCGGAGAGTTCAAGGTTAATGCCAGTGGAGTAGGTATTCCACAGAATCTTACCACTGTGGCAACAGAGTATGGTGTAACGATCAGCGGAAATTCCATCGTCAATCTTTCATATGGTACTTATCTGGTGGAAGAAGATGGTGCAACGCTTGGAGCAAACATGACAAAGGCAAAGCACCAGTATGTGACTTTGACAGAAAACCATAAGACAGAGAAATTTACGTTTGATAATACAACAACTGACTATCCGGATGTTCGTCTGGTAAAAGTGTCAAGCAATGAAGATATGCCAGCCCTTGATGAATACAATATGGCAGGTATTACTTACAAGTTTTTTGAAGCGAAAAACTACGATAAGGCTGTATCATCCTATACTGGTGTAAAAGATGGAGACAACCATGTAAGCGTGAAAAAGATAGTAGTTTCATATAACGGTAAGGCATACATGGACAAAGCCGGAAAAAATATTGTATTTACAAGCAAGGATGCAAAAACAGCTTACAAAGCGAAATACGGAGAATCAAGTATCAAAGAATTTTCATTCTTCCTTGGTGATTCCTACATGGGTAAAACCATATATGCGATAGAATCAGCTACCTTGCTTAATACCGGAGAAGCAAATCATTATTATTACAATGAAAATGGGAATAAATCCTACGCAGATGCAGGAGCGGCAGTTAAAGCTACAGGCTTTAAGCTGGATCAGACATGGCATACGATTCAGATACCGGATAGAGAACATGCTAAGACCGTATCGGTTGAGGTAGAAGATGAACCGATGCTTGGAAAAGTTCAGGTTTCCAAAAAAATCAATGGTGGTGATACATCTCTTGCAAATGGTGTCACTGTATGGCTTGAACGAAAGAACGATAAGAATGAATGGGTTCATGTTGGAACTTTCAAGATGAATAAGAAGGGTAACGGTATTCCGGTATCTGTAACAAAGAGTGGTAAAAATCTTGGAATTAAGACAAATTATTCAGGTGATGATATTCAGACTGCATCAAACAGATACCTGTTTGATCTTCCGTTTGGTTCCTACCGGGTTAGAGAGAATAACACTCAGGGATTAACGGTTGAAAGTCCAAAGAACGGAACCTATACCTTTACGATCGGTACAAATAACTTTAGTAACGATGGCACGTTTTTGGGTAATTTAACAAGCGTTACAGATAAAGATAAGGTATTATTTACCTTTATCAATACCGTACCGGTTGCCTATACATTGCAGAAATCATCTAAAGTTCCTGCTGCAACTACAGATCCGGATTACTACAACATGGCAGGAATCAAATACGGTGTTTATGACAGTACAAAATCAAAGACTGTAAAATCAGAACCGATTGCAATTAGTGATGTAACTACGGTTTCCGAAAACCGCTTTGTCCTTTCTTATGATGGAAAAGCATATATGGACAATAAGGGTGTGAATGTCGTATTTGTTTCAAAAGATGCAAAAGCAGCCTTCCGGTCAAAATATGGTGCGGATGCCTTACATATCTTCCGATGGGCAACTACGGATTCCGATGCAACTTACTATGTGAAAGAATCTAAAAACTTGCTTGATAAGGCAGACCACAGCAAAAATTCGACAAGGGCATATTATTACGATGATGGTACAAAAGAGACAAAATCCCTGATTAATAAGCACTCAGGCGGCAGTGTGAAAGAAGTTACCGGATTTATCGTTGATGATACGTTCCATAAGTTAAATTCATCGAATGGGAATCTTATCACGAACACGGATACAGATAGTAAGCGGTCAGAGGTAGCATTTACAACTTCGGATTCTTATGTTTCCGGGAAGGGTAAGGCAAAGAAGAACTACTCCGGTGCTGCAGCCGAGCTAAAAGGGATCAAATTCAACCTTTATAAGATTCCGGATCAGAACTCGGCAGTAAGTAAGGGTGAGCTGATCGGTACGTTTATCCATGATGGTACGAAAATAAAACCGGACAAGATTATAGATTCTGCGTATGATGATTATGAAGTTGAAAAAGGTACTGGTGCTGATGCCGACTACATTGTAAACCTTCCGTTTGGATGGTATAAGTTAGTGGAAGATGCAAGCACAACAACAAATAAAGGATTTACCACGGTAACATCAAATGCCATGGAGATCAATCAGAATCAGATGACGATTGAGTTTACATTAACCAATACGAGAAGTGAACTCTCGTTAAAGAAGGTGTTTGATAAAACCCCAATGAACACCCTTTGTTCTTATTCCCTTAAGGGGGCAGAGTACAAAGCCTACATTGTGTCTGGTAACAACGCCAAAGATACGACAAACTACATTGCAACCTTTGTTACAGATGAGGATGGAAACGGTTATGTGACCGATTACAAATCCGGAAAGAACTACACACTTGCCGGAACAAAGAACGGACACAGTTACATCCTTCGTGGTATTCCGGTTGGAAGTTGGATTTATCTGACGGAAACAAAGACCTCAAATGGATGTAATAAGGCACCGGATCAGTGGAAACAGGTTACTACTTCCGGTATGAAAGCGGAATTTACCTCGGTAGAGCCATTAAAGAACGATCCTATTTCCATCCAGATTGAAAAAAAGGATTCCACTTCGGATACGGAATCCGGGGATGCAACTCTAAAGGGAGCAGAATTTACCGTCAAGTTCTACGATGTCGATGTTTCCGGTACGGTTGATAAGGATGCGATTTATAACCAGATCAAGACCATGACACCGGAGAGAACTTGGGTGTATATGACGGATGAGAATGGGCTTACAGATTTAGGAAAAGATTCTTACTTAATTGCTAAAAAGAGTAGCAAGTTGTATTATACGAAAGAAGGAAACCCTACAATTCCATACGGAGCTATTACCATAGAGGAAACAAAAGCACCGGAAGGATATACAACGACTGGTGAATTTACAACGACCGATGGAAAAGACAAATCAACGTCAGATGGAAAGATTTTTGCGATCATCAATGATGATTACTCAGTTGAAAAATTTGTTGGAACGAATGAATTAATAAAAAAGGAAACCGTACTGCGGGCTGATCTCAAGTTTAAAAAGATCGCACTTGATACGAACAAGCCTTTATCCGGTATTGCTTTTAAGATCACATCCAAGACTACAGGTGAAAGCCATGTGGTTGTAACAGATGACGATGGTATGATCGACACATCGGCAATCAAACATTCTGAAAATACCAATGCAGCCGATTCCGACAATAAGACGATCGGTGGAACGTGGTTTTACGGTAATAAGGATGAAAACGGAAAGATCAAGGATGAACTTGGGGCATTGCCATTTGATACTTATGAGATCACGGAGCTTGCAACCGAAGTCAATAAGGATTACCGCCTGATCACACCGATCACGGTTGACCTGACAGATACAGGTATGTATGCAGATGGCTACCAGTTGTATGACCTTGGTACGGTCACTAACATACCGGAACCTTCAATCGGAACAAGAGCATTAGGGGTAGATACCGAAGATAATATTGTTCCTGCAAATACAAAGGTAAATGTAAAGGATATATGCGACTACAGGTATTTTGAATCCGGAAAGACGTATACGATCAAGGGTATCATTATGGATCCGGAAACAAAGAAGCCATTCATTCAGAAAGATGGCAGCTATAGTCTTGGACACAAGACCTTTACGGTAGCATCCGATCCGACAGGTTATAAATGTGATAAGGAAGAGATCCCTTACATCATAGATACGACCGGAATCGAAGGAAAAGATGTCGTTGTAGCAGAATATGTTTACGAAGGTGAAGATGATTCCGACCTTGTTGTAAATCCGGATGGTTCGATTGACACGATAGGGGTTCTTGTTACTCATACCGGAAAAATGGTTGTCCATGATGATCTAACCTCAAAGACACAGACGCTTTCGGTTCCTAAGATTGGTACGACAGCTTTAGGTGTTGAAACAGAGACACATTATCTGCACGCATCAGGAATACAGAAGTTTAAGGATATTGTTAATTACACAAATGTAGTGCCTAATAGAACTTATGATCTGGAAGCAGTTGCTATGGATCAGGAGACAGGAAAACCGATACTTGATGTAGATGGTAATGTTATAACTGCCACAGCACAGTTTACTCCAAAGGATAAAAACGGTTCTGCAGAAGTATATTTCACCTGTGATACATCAAAGGTTGACTTTACAGATAAGGCAATCGTTTTATTTGAGGATTTATACTATAACAAGGTTCATTTAACCGCACATGCAGACATTACAGATGAAGGTCAGACCTTATACTTCCCTCATGTTACATCAATTCTTTCCGAAAGTGGAACAGATAGCAAGAATCCTTATTACAGTACCGATATGAAACTGACGGATACCGTAACACTTACGAACATGAAGGCAGCGAAGGTTACAGGTAGTGATACAACTGTAACTATAAAAGATGTTTTTTACAATAAGAGAACGAAAAAACCAGTCAAACTTAATGGAAAAGACTTAGAAAAGAGTATTTCTGTATCTGTCACATCAGATACGATAAGCAGCACGTTAGATTTTGCCTTTGATGGTACAAAGACAGACCTTTATAAAGACGGTGACGTAGCCGACATTGTAGCCTTTGTCTATGTCTATGACGAAAAGGGAAATCTGATTGCAAAAGAGGAAGATCTTGATAATCAGAATCAGTCCATCACCTTTGATCATCCAACTACAAGTGTTCAGGTGAAAAAGGAGTGGAAAGATTCAGACGATACGGATGGTATCCGACCAGAATCTATAAAAGTACAACTGTATAAAGATGGAACAGTAAAGGTTGGAGCTGCTGTTACGTTATCTGAAAAGAACAACTGGTCTTATAACTGGAGTGAGCTTCCGGCATGGGAAAACTGCAAGGAGATCGACTATACCGTAAAGGAAGTAGATATACCGGATGGCTATACCTGTAAGATTACGGAAAAGACATCGACTGTTTCAGCGGAAGATAAGAAAGTACATCATACAGCAGAGATCACCAAAACATATGACGAGAAAGAGGATCGCTACATTGTAAAATCAGTCGGATCATCCGCAAAAGTCGCAAAGATGGTTTCCATAAAAGAGTTCTCCTATACGATTACAAACACGCATAAGCCGGGAACGACCAATATCAAGGTAATCAAACACTGGAAGGATTCTAACGATGGAGATGGAATCAGACCGGAAACAATCAAAGTTCAGCTTTACAAAAACGGAACAACCAAGGTCGGAGATGAGGTTACCTTATCTGAGAAAAATGGCTGGACATATACTTGGGAAGATCTTGCCCGCACCGAGAACGGAGCAGAGATTTCTTACTCGGTTGATGAGGTAAGTATTCCAGATGGATATACGAAGAAAGTAACCAATGACGGTACGGTATTTACGATTACCAATACGCACACCAGTAAAATGACAGGTGTTAAAGTGATAAAGATCTGGGAAGATAATGAGGATTCAGACGGTATCCGACCGGAAACCATTAAGGTACAGCTTTACAAAAATGGATCACCGCTTGGGGATGCAGTCATGCTCTCTGAAAACAACAACTGGTCTTATCACTGGAGCAACCTGCCGAAAGAAGAAGATGGAAAAGTAATCGTTTACACGGTAGACGAGGTAAGTATTCCGGATGGATACACCAAAACTGTAACCAAGGATGGTACTGCATTTACGATCGCAAACACCCATAAGCCGGGTACAACATCGGTTAAGGTTACAAAGGTTTGGAAAGATTCCAATGATAAATACCAGACCAGACCAAAGAGCATCACCGTTCAGCTTTATATGGGCGAAGGTGATGGTAAGATTAAGGTCGGAGATGCGATTACTTTAAATGAGAGCATGAACTGGACTTATACTTGGGACAACCTTGAAAAGCTGGAAGATGGTAAAGAGATCGTCTATACGGTGGATGAAGTAAATGTACCGGATGGATACACTAAGACAGTGACAAAGGATGATCAGGCAAGTATTACAAGCTATATCATCACAAACACTCGTCCGGACACACCAAAAACAGGTGATACCTTCCATATGATTCCAGTATTAATCCTCTTTGGAATGAGTTTGGCTGCGATCATTGCAATCTTAATTAAGAAAAGAAGAAGAAAATAGAAATGTAATGTCATTAAGTTAAGCTAAAAATTACACTCCTCCCTTTCATTTTCAAGAAAGGGAGGATTTTTTTGAAAGGAAAACGTATGAGTAAAAGAATGATAAAAGCTTTGAAGAATAAATATGTTTATGTGGATATAGATGGTACTTTAGCTGAATACCGCTTTAATGACCATGTAAGTGCAAAAGATGGAACTACTAACGGGCAAACTAAAGAAGAGATAGAGAATCATATTTTTTTACATAGCAGACCGCTAAAATCTATAATTAAAGCACTTAAACGAGCAAAACCTGATGGGATTTGGATATGTGGTTCTATCATATCAACTGTGGAACTACAAGATAAAATTGTATGGCTTAAAGAAAATTGCAAGAATATTGAGTTCAACGGTAAGTTTTGGTTTGTGCCAGAAGAATATTGGGATACATTTATTAAATATTTTGACCACTATAATAGTTTTATTTATAAGGTATCTAAAAATGATACTTATATTGAAACTAAATATGGCACAATTATGAAAGGTTCTAAGATCTGCATATGGGACTGGATTGTAAGTCATAATTTTACTGAGCTAGAAAAAACTGTATTTATTGATGATGTGTTACCTTATTTAAAATACGCAGAAGAAAAAGGTATTACAGCCTATCATATAAGTAGTTTTGTTGAATAATTACCCAATAATGACGTTTTTCTTTCCACTTGTGGAAATATATGGGGTTTCTGGTATGACATGGGAGAGAATCACATAATAAGTAATACTTATTATATATATTGCCACCAAATGGCAAGAATATGCCGGAGAAAAGATATAAGTACCAAAAGTACACAAAACGAAACCCCACGAGATGCGAACTCGTGGGGTTTCTTCTTGTTTTGCGGTTGAGCATCCGTTAGGCTAATTGCCACTATTTGTTTCCGTCTAGCTATTTGTATATGTAGTAGCACAAGTAATACTTTTTATATTATTTTTATATATTTTTTTAAAATGCGACATATTGTGGCACTCAAATTTTTTTGGTATAATCTTAATGTTGCTATCCCCTATACTGGCATAGAAAGGGGGTGTCACTTTGGGTTTATTTACATCATTCATTGTTTCTGTCGTGGCAGGTGTAGTTTCATACTACATATGCAAATGGTTGGACGGAGATAGATAAGAGTTAGCAATCAGCCTAGGGTATAAGCCACCCCGAAAAAACGGAATAGAAAACCCCAGTGGTGCAACACTGGGGTTTTCGTATGCCACTAAGGGTATTTACATCATTTGTTGACTACACTATATCATGTGTCAACACCCAAGTCAAGTTTTTCCCTTATGGTTTTTCCCTTATCTTTACAAAATAGTTGACTTTTTAATACAAATGTGGTATTATTATATCAAGGTAGATAAACTGTATTTATGTAGAAAGGACGGATGTATTATGAAACATTTACTGAAAGGAAAGGGAAAACTTGTGTGCCTGCTCACGCTCTTAATTGCTACTTTTTGTTTGCTTAGCTGCTTTTTCTATTTTAGAACTACCATGGCTTACGAACAGACATCGGATGGCACACAGGCAGAGATCATGGCAAGTGGCATGAAATATACCATTAAAAAAACAAATGGGAAGTATTACTACTACGGTAGTAACGGAAATAAGGTTACGACAAAGGGATGGAAGAAGAATGGTTCCGGGCAGTATACCTACTATGTGGGTAATGATGGATATATAACCGCTCGGATAAAAAATGGCAAATACGAAGAGTGGAAGAATGGCTGGAGTAAAAAAACGTTAAAGAAATCTTCAATCAAAAAGCTTCATAACAAATATTTCTATGTTAATAAGAATGGAAATGTCAGCAAGACAACAGGCTGGAAACGAATTGGAGAAAACGATGTCTGCTATGTAGATAAAGATGGAACAGTAAGTTACGAGATTGACAACACAACGGTCTACCAGATTTCCGGTAAGAATAAGACAGAATATAGGAACAATGGCTCTTTTGAAAAAATCAACAACCGGTATCTTTTCTTTTCTTCAACCGGTGTTGATCAGACAAATGGTTGGAAGTTTTCTAATGGGGAAGCTTACTATGTCGGAAAAACCGGACAGGTTACAGCAAAGATCGTGAAAGATAAATCCGGTGCGTTGAAATATTTTTATAAAAGCGGAACCGAGTTTAAAATAAAGGAAAGCAAGAAGTCTGTCACGATAAAGAAGCGAAAGAATTTGTATTTTTATTACAATAATGATAAAGCTATCAACTTAAATTCCGGTTGGCATAAGAGAAGTAATGGCACTTATGGATTTTATATCGCAAGTGGCGGTTTTTCTACGGATGTTGTCACAGATAAAGATAATGATATTGGCATCTATAAGCATTTTGATAATGGGAAATTTACAGTGGTCAAAGATTATAAGAATACCGTTCATAAGGTATGCGGTAAGAACTTCTACTTTAACAGTAACGGTCGTGTCGATCAGACAGATGGATGGAAAAAGGATGCAAACGGAAAGGCTGTCTACTATGTAAAGGATGGTCTGGCACAGGTAAATATTACTGTAGAAGTAAACGGTTTCCAGACGGTGTTTAATGAAGATGGAAAAAAGGTAACACTAAAAAAATCCGGAAACAAGATTGTTCGTTCTGATACTGGAGAAGCGGTAACAAAGAAGGGTACTTATAAGATCGGAACAGGGGATAATAAAACAATCTATCACTGTGACAACACGAATGGTGAATATAAGACCTCTGGTACTGTTAAAGTAGGAGATCAAGTCTATACGATTTCTTCTGATGGCACATGTAATACGGTCAGAGAACACGTTCATCAGTGGTCGCCATTAGACGAAAATGGTAAGGCTCTTAAAAACTCTGAGGTGGTGAATCATCCTGCTAAGACAGAAAAGAAAGATGTTAAAGTTGCGGATGAATGGACGGAAGAAATTAAAGAAGAACGTGCAGTATGCAAGACTTGTAGAGAAGTTTTTCCAACATATAAAATGGATGGATTAGAAGCTTGGACGAAACATGTGCAAGATACCAACCATGGTAATTTTTCATATGAGGATGTCGTTGTCAAAACCATCCCCCATCCAGCCCAATATGAACCACGGGATGTGATCACGGAAGAAGCATGGGATGAGTGGTATGAATACCGGAGATGCACCGTATGTGGGGAAAAGATGACGGAACATGTAATAAAGGGAAAGGATTCAAAAGGAAATGATACCATACTTCATATTCCGGATAATAGTGGCGAAATTTGCACCAGACTTGGAAGTAAATACTTAATGGTTACAAAAAATAAACCATACCTTTGTGATTTTTCTGATCCAGAAGTTTTGCTATCGAAGGAAAAGATGATGGAAAAATATGGTTTTGCTTATATAGGAAAAAAGGAGAATTACAACGGAGAATTATCAAAAGATTGGTTATTGCTTCTTAAGGATCACAACATTGACTATTGACAATGTAATCTTACCGACAGGAGAATAGTTATGGATGATAATTTGCTTGTCGTGGGCAATTATAATCAAGCCTTTAATGAAATATTGGATATTGATATAAAATACGATACTATATACAGATCAAAGGGATTACCTGCTCATATACTTAAAAGCAATCATGCAAAATGTTTAAAGTATATCGACTATATACCTGAAATAATTAACAATCCTGATTATATTGGAATAAACCCAAACGAAGAAGGAAAAACAATAGAATTAGTAAAAAGATACAAAAATAACGTACTGCTTGGAATTAAAGTTGATAAGGATAAAGAATATTTATTTGTATCAACAATGTTTGATATATCAGAATCTAAAATACAAAGACGTTTGCATAGTGGAAGATTAAAAGAATTTTTCGTTGACACAACGAAAAAATAATGGTATTTTATTAGAAAAAAGAGAATATGATAATAAAAAGCATAGTTATTTTGAGGTCGGAAATGGTTCCCGACACACTCTGAAAAGAGTACCTGAGATGATGGATACACCGCCCATCCATAATAATTATGCTTTATTATATTTATGGATTAGATAAAAAAGGAATAGAGAGAGATCCAGTTCTTTCGTAGAACAACAAAAACCTCAGTGCTGCACCACTGGGGTTTTTTTTCCCCATATTTATTCCCAAGTCCGGTTGCCGATATTCCATCCTTCCATATCGGTTAAAGATGCAAACGAGCAGAAATTGTTCCAACCCCAGTATTCTACAAAAATCCAACCAGAATAGGGGGGAGCAGCACAGGGGAAGAATAAGAAAAAGAGAAAAAAGATAATTTCTCTGACCTCAATCCTATTCTACATATTTCCACTATTGGAATCATATATTAACCTGAGTAGATCGAGGGGTGACTTTGGAACAGGATTGTGGTATATTACAAACAAGGCAATGCCGAAAAAATAAAGGACATATCGGGGTGAGTTGGCATCCTTCTTTGAAATAGAAGTAAATCGGTACTGGAAACTGTACAGAGCGTATTTTATGAAAAGGCAGTGTACAGTACCAACCTTGTAATTTGACCCCTTGTAAGGTTACGATTTTACAAGGTTCCAAAGGTATTTGGGTGTCTATTATTATTGTAGTGTGCCCTTGTAAGGTTACGATTTTACAAGGTTCCAAAGGTTTAATCTATTACTATTTTTTTGTATCTTTCCCTTGTAAGGTTACGATTTTACAAGGTTCCAAAGGATACATACGAATCTGCGTGTGGAGATCATTCCCTTGTAAGGTTGCGATTTTACAAGGTTCCAAAGCAGTGTAAGTGTAAAAAAGGAGAGAAAAACGGATGAGGAAGAAATATGATGGAATGACATCAATCATCGAGTTGCCATTAAAGACAGAAAAATGGCAAGGGGATGTAATCAATAAGAAGATGGATCATGCAGTCCAGATTTATAATGACATGTTGCATTATAAATTGGGGCAATATAAAGAGCTGACAGAGCGGGAAGACTGGAAAGAAAATGAGCGTGAAATTATTCATTTCTATGACCTTACAAATCCAATCGAAACAGTAACGAAGAAATACGATAGTTTTTATAATAAGAAGTTGGATATAATTATGAATCAGGAACATGGGGAAGATTTTAACCAAGAGGAAGTTGAAAAACAAATTTTGGCTGAAAAAGAGGAAGTTATCTCGAAGTTATTACAGGAAAGAGATACTTTTGAGGAAGAAATCCTTTCCGAGATCAACCAGAATAAGATCGAGAGAAAAGCCAGACAAAATATAAAGAAGTCTGGTGTACCGATTACAGATGATGGAATGAATGCAGAAATAAAAAAGGTACTGAAGGAAGAAAAGAAAAAAATTACAGAAGAAAAAGTAAAAATCTGCAAAAAAGAAGCGTTTCAGAAGAAGAATGATATGCTGCGAGAAGCAAGGTTCACCGAATTTGGTTTTAATGGGGATGTGGCAAAGTTTTCAGCCCACTATGCAACCACTATAAGTTCCAATATGGCATGTTTAACGATTGCGGCACCCTTATGGGTTGCATTTTCAAAATTTCTTTTCGGAAACGGAAAGATGGTTCATTATAAAAAGTGGGGTAGCATTAATACGATTAAAACAAATGGAAAAAGTGGGATTCGTTTAATCACAGAAAATAACCGATACTATCTGATTCTTTCAAATTCTCCATATAAAAAAGAGAAAAATGGAGAGATATATAGGTTTAAAGCAAGGTATAGTTCTTCTCATCCTGTAAAGATAGAGGTTCTGGTGGGAGAGAAAGAATATAATAAAGAAATGCTGCAGGCTGATATATCGAGCATCTGTATAAAAAGGGTAAAAATTAGGGATCAATACAAATATTTTGTCCAGTTTTCGGTTCGTAGATCTCCATATAAAAAGAAAGATGAAAATGGGGATTTGATTCATCCGATCTCGGATGGTACGGTTGGACTTTGTATTTGGAGAAACCGCTTATGTGCGGTATCAAAGGATCAAGTAAAGAGCTACGATCTTAGTCCTGGATATTCAGAATACAGCGACCAGCTATCAGAAATTGGTCAGAAAATGGATCAGTTATTGCGGCTGAATAATCCGGACAATTATAATGAAAATGGAACTGTGAAATCTGGAATTATGGTGGATGGAGAAAAACAGAAACTAACCTGGGTGAAAAGCAGGCAGTATAAAGAACTTAGCAAAAAATATCGGGAAGCATCAAGAAAATATGTAGAAACGAGGTCTATCTGGCAAAATAAGATTGTATATGAACTACTCTCTATGGGAAATAAGTTCTTTATTTGTGATACCAGTTATCTTACAAAAAAAGTGGATCTGGAAAGTAAGACGAAGAAGGAACAGCAGACAAAGGCTGATAGAAGAAGGTCAATTATGCAGGCTGCACCTTCTGAATTTATCAATAAACTGAATCGAAAATTACAGTCTGATCTTTTAACCCCTGTAAATAAGGTTGTCATACCGGAGCAGTTATATTGGTATAATCATGCAAAAGGACTTTGTAATAAGGATGATTTTTGGGATGATTACATGATGCTAAATATGTTTGAATCAATTCCTCATACATTATACAGGGCTTTTATGATGCTATATTATGATTCTGACCGGAAAGAATATAGGAATATCCCGGAAGATGAATGGAACTCATTTTTGGAAAAAGCCAAAATGGAAAATGTCGTAAAGACGAATAAGAATAAGATATAGGAAATAATATTGGGGTGAGTTGGCACCCTTCTTTGAGATAGAAGTAAACCGGTACTGGAAACTGTACAGAGCATTGAATGAAAAGGCAGTGTACAGTACCGACCTTGTAATTTGACCCCTTGTAAGGTTACGGTTTTACAAGGTTCCAAAGGTGGTTTGCATATTTGAGCTTAAAACCTCCTCCCTTGTAAGGTTACGGTTTTACAAGGTTCCAAAGGATATTTGTTTAATGCTTTTCAGACGATGATCTTTCCAAATTGGGTAAAATTTGGATTTTTTATATAAAAAAATGGTACTTTAGAAATGAAATATCGGGGTGAGTTGGCATCCCTCTTTGAGATAGAAGTAAATTGGTACTGGAAACTGTACAGAGCATAGAATGAAAAGGCAGTGTACAGTACCAACCTTGTGATTTGACGCTTTGTAGGGTTACGATTTTGCAAGGTTCCAAAGGTTACTGGAGTTTTGCTACAAAATATAAGTAACTTTGTAGGGTTACGATTTTTACAAGGTTCCAAAGGTAAATATTAGTCTACTTCTTAATTAAATCAACTTTGTAGGGTTACGATTTTGCAAGGTTCCAAAGAAAATCTATGTTTCTCGATTTTATCAACGCTTCATTGTTCGACTTCCTTATTTCAAATATTTCACAATTTTTTCTCCGGGATTTTCCCGGAGTTTTTTTAGGTCAAAAAATCAATATCGTAATTCCATCATCTCAGTTCCAACATCATCGTAGATCAGAAAAATTCTCTTTGACCTCTGCTTATTTTCATTTTCTTTTGTGAAAACAGGGTATAGCTGCCATTTACGAGTTTGAACGGACAAATATGTTGGAAAGACAAAGGGAAGGAATTGCGATTGCAAAAAGAGAAGGGAAATATAAGGGTGGACAGGTAAAGAAAATAGATCAAGATTTGTTTTCTAAGCTATATTCCAAATATTCGTCAAGGAAACTAACGAAGGTGCAGTTTGCGAAGGAACTTGGGATCAGCAGACCAACTTTGGATCGTATTCTACATGAGTGTGAAAAAACAAGTGAATAATTTCCCTTTTTCTTGAAAATATACATAGCGTATATTATTATAAAAACAGTAGTCATTGACAAGGAAGAATAGAGGAAATAAGAATGAAGAAAATTAGTAATTTCACTGAATTAGAGGACTTAATAGACAATGATTCCGTAGATGGTCACTTTGCGGAGAACTTCAAGGTGATTATCAAACAAGCCCAAAAGCAGTCCGATCTGGACAATCATTGTGCAGTTATGAGTAAAGAAGAAATGCACCGATATATAAACAATATTGGTCGTTCAGAACTATTTGAGGAAATCGAGGACAAAAATATAAAATATCCGAGGTTTCTAAAAGCAATAAGAGTTTCGTTAGTTGCACAAGGGTATGATCAATGTTGGGTTGATTCCGAATTTAGAACCGCACTTGAAAAAGAATACTTGGGAAAATAACATTTAGAAGATTATTTACATAGTGGTTATGAATACGGAGCATCTGGGAGACTAATGGATGATATACAAGCATTAAAAAATGGAGATAATCCAGCTACGGATTGGGATGGTAATGAAAATAATCCACAAGCAGTATATGATAACATAGTATCTTTTGAATATGGATGGGAAATTGTTGCGGATAATGATGGTATATATCCTGATAAAATGGGATGTGCCGCTCGCCTTGAATTTGGAATAGAAATGGAATGATAGGTGTTACCGGAAGTCAGACGAGCAGTAGTTCGTTATGGCAACAGAGATCTAGTAGAACTGTTGAAATCAGGCAGTGACTACTATGTTCGTATGGAAAACTACGAAATACGTTATGGATCACATTGGAACTAAAGAAAAAAAGCCTGTATCAAAACAAATACAGGTTTTTTTTTGCAAAATATTAGAGAGGGAATATACTTTTTGCAAATTTTTATAATCATATTATATTTTTTTTCGCACGATAAGTATTATATAAATGTAGACATTGATTATCCCAAATAGGGAACAAAGAAAAGGAGCGAATAATATGAATATTTTTAGTTGTTTTAATGTGGTTAGAAATATCCTTGACCATGGAGATGTAGAAAGTAAGGTAACACTTGCGAAGAATGGTGATCAGAAAATCTTGTGTGAGCTGTCATATGATGATAGCGAGATCGTGAGAATGGAAGTCGCCAAAAGAACGAATGAAGCTGCCAATAAGTGCTTGATGGAAGGCTGGCAGGATGAATCACCAAAGGTGTTATACATGATTGCTGCCGGTGGTTTTGCACTAAAGAAACTCTCCAGACATCCTTCTTCATATGTAAGAGAAGGTGTACTACTTGGAATTGAGCGTCTTGGAAAAGACCATGTGGGAGCAAAGGAGTTAGATATGCTTGACCGTCTAAGCAGAGATCCGTCACCGGATGTTAGACGAATTGCGGTTCGGACTTGTGCCTATTATACACCGCATAAGCTGAAATACTTCTTAAACGATCCATCACCGGAAGTCAGACGAGCAGTAGTTCGTTATGGCAGCCGAGATCTCGTAGAGCTGTTAAAGTCAGACAGTGATTACTACGTTCGGATGGAAGCCTATGAAATACTTCGTGGATCACATTGGAACTAAAGAGAACAAGCCTGTATCTAAAAAAGTACAGGCTTGTTTTTTTTCTAAAATACTAGAAGCAGAGTTGGTGGGAAAAATGCAGACTAGCTTATAATTTTTACCAAAATGTTTGTACTATATATATGTAGATATAAATAACCCAAATAGGGAACAAAAAAAAGGAGTGAAAAATATGGATCGAGATACTAAATTATATCTGGCAGAAACTACAGACAAAAAAGAGGTTGCTTTGGAGCTGATGAAGGATCAGGATGAAAAAGTGAGAAGGAATCTGGTGTTTAACCAATCCCTAACTGGAGAGTTCTTATCCCCGCTTGCAGACGATAGCAGCCCCTTGGTAAGAGCCTGTTTTTCAACGAGGGCAGATATTCCGCTCCCTGTATTAATGAGGTTGCATAATGATTCATCTGTTGATGTAGCAGTAGAAGCAATCAAGAACCCCAATACCCTGTTCACGACCATTGTTCGGTTCTATTATGACCGATTTTTAAAGGAACAGGAAGCAGCGGAATACGTTTTGAAACTTCGGTATGCACAGATTCCGGAAGAGGATCAGTTTGATAGTAAGGAAGCTATGTTAAGCGTAGCAGAATCCTTCCTTATTATTGACCGATTTCATGCATTGTCCTTATGGCTTTCTGGAATTAGGAGTTTTTTCGTAATCAGTCCAGATGGAACCGACCGATATGCCGATTGTTTTGACACGATCGAAGAATTAAACGATACTTTTCCGGATGCAATATTTGGTCTGGAAAAGTATAATAGAAAGGAGTAGATTGCTATGAGTAAAGAAGTAACGTTCACAGAATGTAAGCAAGTGTTTGATCAACCCTTGGTTGGGAATTATCACTTGTTTTTCCATTTTCGGAATGGTTGGGATGGATTCTGGAAGAATGAAGGTGTAGAGGAACTAACAGAAGAAGAACACAGACTAATTGACCGTATTCTTAACACCATCAACCATCGTTGGCATGGTGGGTGCAATAGTGATCTGCAACTATTCTTGGAAAATCTAAGCCCAATTTTTCAGAAAGATGATCGGTGGTACTCTATCGTAGCATCAGAAAACCACAATGTAGTTGTTCGATTTGGAAGAAATTTTGGGAATATTGATTATCCAGTGTTAATATCTGTGTACAGATAATTTCCATTATTCACAGAAACATAGGCTGCCGATAGGGGTAGACAGAAAGGAAATGCTGAACATGAAGAAAAGTTTGTATCTAACGATGAAAGAAAAACTGCTTAGAAGTGCAGAAACCTGTAATTCTTATGCAAAAAATCATCGTCCATTGCCAAATTATCAGTCGTATGGAGCTTGTGTCGCATACAAAGACATTATAGAAGAACTGGAACATGATGTAAAATTTGTATTCTACAGTGATGAAAATGGATATATGTTGATCAAACATATCATCATTGATGGAGAAACAGTGATCAAGTAAGACTAATATTTCAAAGTAAAAGGATCACCGCAATTAATTTTGTGGTGATTTTTCTTATATTTTTTTTATATATAACAGTAATATAAATATGTAAAATGAAATCTCAAATAGAGAGGATCAAAGAAAGGAGCGACAGAGGATGAGACAAGGTGAGATCAATGAAATAAAAAACCTAGCGTTTCATAAGGCAAGAGAGTTTCCTTGCGAACAGATCTTGAATGAATCTGGATATGTAACGAGAACCAGAGGTGATAAGATTTTCTCACAATGTCCAAGCTGCGGAAGAATTGGTAAAAATGGAGATTCCTGTTTGACACACAGCCGATTTTCAGTTACCAAGTCAAAAAATGTGTTCAGTTGTTTTGCCTGCGATTTTAAAGGTGGACCTGCTACACTGTATTCTTATTTTAATCATGTATCATATATAGAAGCGTGTGTAATACTTGCTTATAGGTCTGGAGCTATCACAATGCAGCAGTATGAAGCATTAAACGGATCTCCTGATGCTGTAAAGAAATTTCAGGGAGATACCAAGGTTTATAAGATGATAGACGAAAAGATCAGCGAAGATTATACGTCAAAAGCCCCGGATGATGTCTGCAATTTAGTATACAGGCATTTACTTCGGATGCCGCAATTTGCATTGTCTAAGGTTCATAAAAAATATCTGATGGAGCAAAGGCATTTATCAGAGCAGGAAATTTCAAAGTTTGGGTTCTTTACCTATAAGGAGTGTTTCAGCATTGATAAGCTGATCTTGTCTATCCGGAAAGAGAAACCAGATTTTGATTACAATAATTTGCTCGGTGTTCCCGGATTCTTTATGGAATTTTTGGACGAAACAAAGTCTAAAGGAAGATGGATGTTCAAGCATCCATGCCCGGATTGTATCGGGATTCCGCTCACAAATGCTTATGGTGAGATCATGGCTTTACAGATGCGAAACATGAATCCAAAATCGGTAAGAAATGGGATGAAATACTTCTATGTTTCTTCCAGAAACGTAAGTAATGAAAAGACAAAGGGTAAAGTGAGAGGTCTTGGATCAAGCCCTGGTAGTCCAGTTCATGTGTTTTATCCAAAACGGAGAAGAAGCAACACGTTTTATATCGGAGAAGGCTTTTTCAAAATGAATGAAGTATGCAAAGATGGCTTTACCGCATTATCCATACAGGGAGTGAATACCTTCCATTATGTTGCGGATGAGGTAGGAGAGATCATCAAGCGTGATCCATCTTACAATGCTAGTGTAAAACTTCGGATGATGATTGTTTTCGATATGGATTTATACGAAAAGATACAGGTGCTTGACGCAGGACTGAATTTTGCTGGCTATTTAAAAAAGAAGTTTCCGGATTCGGAAACCTATTTCTTATTCTGGTCGGAAGAATTAGGAAAAGGATATGATGATCTGAAATTCAACTGCATCAATCAAGGAGCAAACTACTTGAAGATGTTAAAAGCCTACCGTTCGGACCAGATACAAGACTTCGTGAAAGAATCCGAAAAGATAGTAGCACAGACATTCCATGTTCCGGTGAAGATAGTGCATGAGGGAATGAGGAATAAAACCCAGAATCGAAATGCGGAATACATTTCATGCTTTTCTAATGCATTAAAGAGTTTGGTGCTTGCAGTTTGGAATCAAAACTAATGTAGAGAGAGGACAATGGTAATACATCGTCCTTTCTTTTTCTCTATTATTTCCACTATTGGAATAAATAGAGGAAAAATAAACGGAAAACATTTGTAAAAACTGGCAAAAGTGACAATTTTTGTTGTTTTTTCCCTTTTTTTGTCTTATAATTATATCAAATTCAATTACAAGGATTTAGTATAAACTATGAAGAAAAAATTTCGATTGAAAAAGATCTGGATCGGTTTTTTCATTGTAATTGTTGTTATTTTATCTCTCGTTACAATCATATATTTCGTTTTAAAACATAAGTCGATTCAGGCAGATTCGGTACAGGATGTTTCATTAACTGAAACCGATTTGTCTGTTCGTGAGATGTTGGAAAATATCAACAATGATTCAGATTATGGAAGAAAATTTTATATGTATATCAAAGGAGATTCTGTGAATACAAGTTGGCTTGGAACGGAATTGTCTCAGTATTTTACTGGTACTGACTACGATATAAAAGATACCGGATTGAGCCTATGTGGATATTCCAACCCATATTATATGTTCATGGTCGTATGCCTTGGCAGATATGGGGGAGATTCCTTGTCAGAAGATTCAGAAGATGGCTCTATTACCAACTTAAATACGATTCCAGATGATTCCGATTTGTTTTCCGGTGTGATAAATGGAACCGGAAGTAATGAGAATGAGCCTGGGGTACTGATCTGGATGGATGAAACAGGTACTTACGTTTCTGCATCCACCTTCGCAGCACCTTATTCAGAAGCATATTTAAAAGCTGTTTCGGATGATGATGCCTATGGAGCAAACGCTTATTCTATAAATGATGCTTGGTATCGGTGTTTTTATAACAGTTTTGTAAAAATAGGAGAGGGAATCAGCGGAAAAGCATTTATGAATGGAGTTTTTGGAACCTTGCGTGATCAGATCTCTAATGGTGCAGGAACCGGACAGACAGAGGATGGAGAAAATGCTTACAGTATTGATCTGTCATTACTTCATGGAAATACCAATATCCCATTGATCTCTAACTTAATAGAAGGTGTTCATTCTAAGTTATCCTTTGCAATCCAGTTTGATGAAGAAAAGAACCAATGGTATCTTACAGGTCTTTGTGGAGATGCCGATTTCTTTGCAATGATAGAACCGGATTCTATTTTTCATTCGGTGCTTGATTTTAATGAAAAGACTGTCTACACCGATTTTCGTGAATTAACAAAAGTATTTAAGGATAAATACGGAATAAATCCGCTTTCGATATGGGATAAATAGGGAGATGAAATAACAATATGCAGAAAATTTGTATCGCATTTGATCTGGAAGATTTTGATAAATATGTAAAGAAAAAACTTGGAAATAAAGACTATAGTTATACGACCACTGCATCTTATGTTGATGAAGTTCCTGCCATTATTGAGAATGAAAATCCAGATATTTTACTGCTTTCTAGCAGTTTGGATGGATCTGGGCGGTCCGGCATCGGGTTATCATTTATGGATATGGTTCGGGAAGTTCGTCAGAAGTCCTCATGCAGAATCATTGTGGTTGCTGTAAATATGGAACCCGGATGTGAATTTTATCGGGATTTGATCGGACTTGGAATCTATGACATTGTAGTTGGAGAATCCGAGGTTAAGTTATCCGACATCATTTCCAATATATATAATAAGAAGGAATACAGAGATGTTATATCCTTGTTAGGAGAACAGAATACTTCGGATTCTAACGTGGGTATAAAGCCTTCCGTTCAGATCACGATCGAGAACGAAGCCCCCAAAAAAGGTTTGTTCAAAAAAAATCCAAAGAAACAACAGGACGAAGATAAAACGATAGAAGATCAGAAACAGGAAGGATATACAAACAAAACAAAGGAAGATCAGTGGCTAGATCGGGTGCCGGATGTAGAAATGCCTAAAACTGCCCCTTCTTCTGACCTTAATACTGTTTCCAATAAAGTAGAAGTAGAACAGTCGTTTAAAGAACCCGAAGCATTGACCGAAAATACAAACCCTGTTTTATCATCACCAGTTCTTTATTACAGAAAACCCGGTTTGATTTTTCACTTGTGTACCCAGAGTGAGTTACAGCTTTTACATCCTGTATCTCCACCTGTACCTCAGCCTGTGAGCAGTTTCAATGTTCAGACACCTGAAAGCAAACAGAGTTTTCAGACCGTTGAAAGCCAGCCTGTATTTAATGAAGTCCAAGATGGTTCGGTTAATTATTATGACGTACCAAATGTTCCGGATCCAGAACCAGTCCTTAATCTATACGATTCGTTTCATAGAGAAAGTGATGTATTGATCGGAGATGGGATGCCTGCCAGCATGATGTTTTTAAAGAAAAGGCAGCTTGCAAAAAAGATAGTTTTTACAGGATTGTTAGATGGGGTAGGAACAACAAGCAATGCAATTAATATAGCATTTGCTTTAGCTTATAATAATCCCGATGCAAGAATCCTGATCGTTAATGGAATCTCGAATGATTCAACCCTATACGATCGTTTAAATCTTCCGTCAGATGGATATACCTTGGATCAGATAGCGGAAAGTATTATATCTGGAGCTATAAAAGGGAATTATTGTCTTGACAAAAAGAAGCTGATGTATGGAGCAAACCATAATGAAGAGTTGTATGCTGCTCTTCCCGACAATATAGAATTTATCCGGTTGTCTATGGAACTTTATGAAAACGGAAGTATGTCAAATTTGGAAAATGCGATCGAACAGTTATCGGTTGCTTATGACTACATTATTTTCGACACGAAATTTGGTTATCATTCTTCTTATGAACGGATGCTGACCAAGATTTCCGACATTGTATTTTTCGATGTGATACAGGATTTTTCGGTTTTGAAAAAAACAGAACGGTATCTGAATCAGACCGGACTTCGTGGAAAGGCTGCCATTATTATAAACCGATATGTCAATTCCGATATTGATTCTCGTTATATTAGTAATAACTTAAATATTACAGAGGTCTTTAAGATTTCAAATGATGCATCTGGGTTCGTGAATTGTGCCGCCGCTTTTCAATCCTATTTTCCAAATGGAAAACGAAAGGAAAAAAAGGAAATTAACCAGATTGCAGAAAGGATAAAAATGCTATATGGGTGATACAAGTAATGAAAATGCTGAATTTCAGGCTTTCCTTGAAGAACTAAAAAATACTTATGATAAAGTTGAGATCGAACTGTTTAAGAAATGTTCCGAGATAATAAGAGGTAAATATATATATCTCTACATTCAATCCGAAATTTCAAGAAATTTTGAGAAACTGGTAATGAAAAATTTTTTGACACCGGATGAAATAGATCAATTTTATCGGGAAAATATTCGGTTGGTCAATAAACTTGAAACAAAATATGCTTATTTATACAGAAATGATAAAATGGAACATTCTATGCTCGATATAGACCGGGAAGATGTCTATGGAGCCTGTATGATCGGTCTTACAAAAGCCGCAAACACCTTTGATAAAGGACGTTTTGTAAAATTTAGCAGCTATGCCTACACCTGTATGGAGAATGAGTGTAAGACCTTGGCAAAGAAAGTGTCAAACAGCCGGAAATATTTGGAAAAACCGATCTATTCTGGAGATCTTTCATATTCCAGTTATGTAGATTCCGATAATAATGAAGAGGATTCTATTCTTAACAGAATTGAAGATGAGAAAATTGCAGAACAGTTCAAAAGGGCAGAAGTGTTAAGTTCCCTTGATTCTGCGATCAATTCCCTTGTGGAACGAAAACAAGGAATTATAAGGGATTATTTTGGGTTAAATGAAGAAGGGGTGAATATGACACAGGTAGAGGTTGCTGTAAAATATGGATTTTCGCAGCCTAGAATTAAGTCACTAATCTCGGAATCCATAGAAGAATTGAAGTTATATTTTAACAAAAAAGGGATATACGATTTTTCATCCATTTTTCCCTTATAATTTTAATTGCTCTATTTGTATTATATAAATGAAAAAATTTAAAAAAAGGAGAGATCTTATTATGAAACGAAAACATGCAAAAAAATTACTCATTGTCATGGTGGTGGCTTTACTTCTTCCACTTGCATCCATCTGTATACCGGAGAAAACAACTGTAAACGCTATCTCGCAACAGAGTGTACATGAAACCTTGCAGAAAACGAAAACCACGAAGAAAGATGATTCTAAAGGAGATGATCCGGATTCAACAACGGAGGCTGAAAAGAAGTCAGCAAATAATAATTTTTCGGTATCCATGGATGAAAAAGGAAACTTAAAAACTACATTTGATAATACAAAAAAGGATCAGGACTTTTGGAACTGGCTCTATGATAAAGGACATTATGTGATAGCCGGAATTACTGGTGTTCTTGCTATTGTCGCTTTAGGATTCTTTATCTTTTCCATTTCAAAATTTCAGGCTTCCAGCATAAATGGTCTGGCTAATGCAAGACAGGCATCTATTGTTGGTATGACCGTCAGCGGAATCGGAACCGCACTTCTTGGTTCTGCATCCGTAATCTTCTCGTTGTTCTGGAACTTCTTGAAGTAGAAAGGAAGGTTATTATGAAACAGATGAAAGGTTTGATCATATTTCTGTTATTTTGCTTCATGCTATATCCAGTACATACGATTCAAGCTGCATCTGTTTCATTTTTTTATGAAACAAAACAGCTTGCCGATTCTGATAATGGACTAGGGAACATATCAATCTCTGGAGATAAAAATGGTAATATCAAGATCACAGATAATGATTCCAAGACACCGGTAAAGGATAGTTCTAATTATATCTTTAAAAAGACAAAAATGTTTTCAGCGGGTATAACCGGACTGTTATCCTTGATCTGCTTTGGATGTTTTATATTTAGTATTTCACAATTTACAGGAAGTTCCCTAAGCGGACAGCCGGGAAAGAAGTGGATGGCTGTTGCAAAACTTCTTACAGCGGGAATATCTGCAATTTTACTCGGTGGGTATAGTGTTTATACGATATATATATATCAGTTATTGAGGTGATTTATACGAAAAAAATAATTATATATTTTTTGCTTTTATTCTGCTTGTTTGAAGGATTTCAGCCATGTTCGGTTCATGCGATCGCACCAACTTTTAAAACGACAGAAGGTGAAAATACAAATATTGATATAGATTTCACAGGTAAAAACAGTGATGTGGCTGCATCAGCAAAGGACGAGAAAGAAAAGATCAGAAAAGCATATAACAAGTTGGCAAAAAGGCTGACAATTCTGGCAGCCTTTATTTTTGGAATTTGTATGTTTGTGGTGTTAGCTCTCGGACGAATCAACGCTACAAGAATTGCAATGACCAGTTCTTCACCAATGGCAAGGAAAAACGGAATAACACAGTTTATGTTGTGTATGATCGCACTTGCATTACTTGGTGGAGCAGGAACAATCATCGGTTTGGTTTACCAGTTGTTCCGATAATTTTTTTGAAAGGAGATTTTCTTTATGCACTCAATGCCGCCTGATACAAGAGGTAGGGAAAAAATTTTATGGGGGGTATTAGATAGCAGGCAGCTTCTATGCTGTATAATCGGAATCGGTGTCTATGCGGTTTTGGTTTTTGCTACTTTTTCCATCTTTTCTGCATTTTCACTGTTGGTCTGTTCCCCCGTTGTTATAGCAGGGGTTTATTTTGCATTAAAGAAGGTAAATGATATTCCCTTGCCGGAATATTTAATGATCAAGAGAAAATACAAAAAAACAATAAAAAGATATGTAAAAAAAGGCGGTCACGATAAATTTGAGTTTCAGCCGGAAAATCGGGGGTAGGTTATGTTTTCTATTATAGTTGGTGTTATTGCGATCTTAATGATTGTGATTGTTGTTACACTTTTGGTTATCGTTTTTATAAAACCGGAACTTTTGAATAAGCTGTTTTCTAAAGAAAATAAGGTTGAATTTTCGGAAAATAAGAATACGGAATTTACAGAGGTCGGAAATACGGATGATTTTGTGCCTGTTATGGGTTTTGATAATGATATTATGCAAATCGGAAATAAGACCTATCGCATGGTCATTGAATGTTCTTCTATTAATTACGATCTATTAAGTTCTATCGAACAGAGAACCCATGAGATTTTATACAATCGGTTCCTTAATTCCTTGAATTTCCCGATTGCCATTTATATCCAAGCCAGAGAATTAGATGAGAAAATACGAAATGAACAGTCGGAACTAAAGATTAAGAAAGCAGAGAAGCGGTTTCCTCAGATCAAAAATTACGCAGAGCAGTTTGTTCAAGCTATCAATACGGAACAAAGGCTTTATGCTCAGACCACGAAGATCAAGAGAAAGTATGTCATTGTTATGTACAATGAATATGAATTAAAGGACATGAAGGAACTTACAGATGATGAAATAAATCAGTTCATCAAGGAAGAATTACATAGCAGATGTTCTATTGTTGCGGGTGGACTTGCTGACTGTGGGTTAAATGTCCGAATCTTGGATAAATCAGAGATTACAGAGGTTTTATATGCTTATTACAAACGTGATATGTATATGTGTGCAAGAGATATAGCCTTTGGTAAGTATGAGACTGCCTTTATCAAAGGACATAAGGAATCTATCATTAACGACAGACAGGTACTTGATTCCATTTTAGAAGCTGCAAAAAATAATATAACAACAAAATTGATAAAAGACAGCAGTACGGCAGATGAATTGGCTTTTTACAAGTATCTCTGTGACTGTTTAAATTGCTTTAAACAAAATGATATATCAAAAACTGTGGTAGAAAATATGATAGATTCCTATGATACAGCGGAAAAAAATGGAGTATCTAAAGTTTTTGATGAATATATTGAGAATCATTTAGACGAAATTCAAGATGTAGATAATGGGGATCTGATCAAGACAGAGGTTCGGGATTTCCCTGAGTATACCAATTAGTTAGGGGGATGGCAAATGGCAAGAGAGAACAAGACCGTATTAAGTGATAAGGAACGGAAAAAAACGGATCAGACGATGGCTGATGCCTGCCGAGATTTTAAACAGGTGGTAGGACCATCTTTCATCGGATATAATGAAGATTGCGTAAAGGTAGATGATAATTATGTAAGAACCTTCGCTGTGAATGGCTATCCACCTATGGTAGACGTTGGATTTTTGGATAAGCTATATAACAGTAATACACAACGGTATGTTACAGATAAAGAAAAAGGTGATTTAGATACCATTGAATATATCGAACCTGTAAAGGATAAAGTAGCAAAAGATACATTAACAATCGAGATCACGAAGTATGAAACACAGTTGATACAAGAAAGTGAACGAGGAAGCAATAAAAATATAACATGGCTCCAGGATAAGATTTGGGAACTTTACGAACAGCGAAAAAAAGTAGAAAAGAACTATGCAAAAATCTTTATTGTTTCCTTATTCGCCGCTTTATACAACCACGATAAAAAAATGCTAGATAAAGAATCACGGAAACTGATGTCTCGATTAGATGGTGATCAGATCATCTTAACACCTCTTTTTATGCGTGATATTGAAGGGTATAAGACCTGCTCCCCATATGCTGTCTGCTCCCTTCCGAAGTTCGGCAGAAATATGGACACAGAAGCCTTGGCTGACCTGTTCCCTTTTTATAATGCGGATATTAACCACTCAGGCGGTATTCCTATTGCAATCAATAAATACTTGCAGAAGATGATCTATATTGACTTCTTTAACTTCAGGTTGCTTTCTAATGCAAATATTTTTGTTTCCGGTAAATCTGGCTCTGGTAAGTCCTACTTTTCGTCCCTTCTTACGAACCGATCTATCCTAATTGATGCGGTAAAAACCGTTATCATAGATGTTGAGGGCGAATTTGTAATACCGACCAAAAATATCGGCGGTGCCTGTGTTAAAATTTCGATCGGATCAAATTGTATGCTCAATCCGTTTGATCTGGCGGTGGAATACGAACTAGACAAGGATGGTAATTCTACCGGAGTGCAGAAAATTGATATTAAGGGAAAGGTTTCAGAACTTATCAGTATGTTTGGTATCATGCGACCGGAATATGTTGCGGATGGTGTCGTACATGCTCATATTGCTACATGTCTGCAGAATTTATACGAAAGATTTGGATTCACTGAGAACCCAGACAGCTTGTATATGGAAAGCAGATACTATGATGAAGAAAAAGAAGCATATGTAAATCATAAGGTGAAAAAGATCATGCCGAGGTTGTCTGATGCGAGAGAGGAGTTTTTCCGGTATGCAGACGAATTTGGGGATCCGTTATTATTCCAGTTTGCTGAATCTTTATCTGAGTTCGCTGAAGGTGGAATTTATGATCTCTTTGATTGTTATACCAGACTTGATTTAGACGAAGAACACCTGAATCAAGAGATGGAATTAACAGATTTCCCTTGTATTGATTTTGATTTATCTGGAGTGGATGATGAAAACCTGCGTCCGATCGTCATGTATGTTGTAATGACATGGATTTGGACAAGATTTATAAAAACGGACTTAAAAACCAAGAAACGAATTGTTTGTGATGAAGCGTGGACAATGCTTTCATCCAGATTTAAGGGTACGGATTACACAGCAGGATGCCTGGAAAACTATGCTAGAAGAATCAGAAAATATAATGGTTCATTGCTTTGTATCACACAGAATTTCAGAGAGTTTGCAAACAGGAAAGAAGGGCTTGCGATCTTGTCAAATTCTGCTGTTAAGATGTTTTTTAACCATGAGGAAGAGGATATTGCAGCTGTTGAAGGAAGGTTCTTATTAACGGATGGTGAAAAACAGTTCATCTTGTCGTCTGTAAGAGGTGATTTTCTCTTAAAGATCGGAAAAGAAACAGTAGTAGCTCATGCTCAGAGTTTTGCTTTTGAGGATCGGATGCTCTCCAAAGAGTATCTGACTGAACAGGGGGTAGAAGAATGATGCGAAAGTATATTAAAAGCAAATTATTGTTTTTTTTGATACTAACAGGGATCAGTTTTTGTTTTTTTAAGCTTCTTGGTACAACGGAAGCAAGAGATAATGCGTATTTGGCAAGCTTCATTGATGAAGATTCCTGTATGTATAAGTTTCAGGTCATTTATTCCGGTTCCGAAGTGGAACTTGCACGAATTTCGGCTTTTTTAAATGAAGATTCCATGTTGACACAGAATGGTAGAATCTCTATTCTTGGGAATTTCGTACAGAACTCGGTAAAGACAGATAATAATTCAATGGTGACACCAAAGGATGGTGCTCCCGGTACTGCCGAAGTTGCAGACTATGAGTTGGCAGTTAGTGTAGACTCTGATCCAGATCGGGATAAAACAGGTCATTTCAATTTTAAGATATATGATAAACTTGGAAACCAGTCTTATGACGTTAAAAGTTTTGATTTCACGAAGTTTGATAAAGAATTTGAAAAAACAAAGGCAAAACCTATGACTTTCCCATTTGACAGTACCTATAATGCGTCTACCTCTGACATTAATCGTGCCTATAAGGTGATGGACACCATTTGTAATGATTTTACAGAAGCCTTGCTTTTTATCAATAGTGGAAAATCATATACTTCGGTCGATTCCTTAATCGAAGCAGCATATTACCTTGTTACAGCCGGCAGTGATTCCTATGGTGGTAGTGCAGTCATCCAGAATGAATATGGGAACAAATTTATGATCAATTACAATAGTTCTCAAAAAACATCCAATGGGGGATTGAATAATCAGGTAACGATCACAGAAGTATCGAGTAAATCATCCGATAATCGGTCAAGAACTTTTACATGGAGATGTAAAAAAGGATATAAAGGGTATGAAAAGGGAGATCAATTAGAAGATGGAGAATCCAATACCCTTACGATCAGTGATTCAGCAAATGAACATGATACAGAATATATTACATGGGAGCATTTGTTCATCGAAGCGGGTTTGCTTTATGCAGAGGGTATTTCATACTCTAATGCTGCAGATCTGTTTACCACAGATGCTCTTGAAAGTTCTTTTGTTAGTTTTACAAGAAATGTATTAGGTCAGCTTCGTGGCTTGTTACAGCTCTATGAAATGGAAGATTGTGTATTCAATTCCGGTGTCAGAGGTTCCAGAGCATTTGTTTATGGGGCTTATTTGAACAACTGGACAAGTGGCATCTCTTCCATGTTCTTTATTTTTGTAGCGGTTGCCTTAGCCATAGTCGTGATCCCGGTTATAAACCTTTTTGTAAAAAAACAGTTTGCCACTATTTCTGCGACTGCAAGGTTTTCATTACTTGAAGGGATTCGGGATTTAATTGTGGCAGTAATTGGGATTACCTTTGCATGGGTAATTCTAAAATTACTATTACTTCTAAATTATGAATTTGTCGATATTTGGAGAGAATTTGTTGGAACAAAGAAGATGTCTGATTCTGGCGGTGGATATGCAACATTTGGTGCTATTTTATACCAGTTCATTTATTTCTTTATCTCGATATACGTCAATATCGTATATATTTTAAGACAGTTCTTTATTCCGGCACTTATGATCATATCACCCATTTGTATTTTAGCTTACGGATTTGGTCCAAAAGGAAAGATGGTTTGTGGAAACTGGATGAAACAGTTGGTTGGAGTTATTTTTATTCAAAGTTTTCATGCTTTAGTTTATGGTTTTATTGTGGCAAACTCGGTTGGGTTACGAGGTATTGAAAGTCTATTAACGTGTGCTTCTTTTATTCCTTTAACTACAATCATTTCCAACATCTTCGGAATCTCACCATCTGATATGCTGCGGCAGGCAGCTTCAACTACAAATACAACAAGAGCTGGTTTATCCGGTGCTGTTGCTCTTGGAACCGGGGCTGTTTCCGGCACACTTTCTGGTGCAGCAAATATTGTCGATAGAGTAAGTGCAAGCAAAAGTTCAGCGGCATCTGGGAAGTCGTTTTCTTCGCCTTCCTCTACTGTAACTGGTTCTATGCTTCGTGGTCTTTCCGGTGCAACTAGGGTTTCTGGTGGAGCTACATCTTCCATGATAGGAGCAGGACACGATCTTGCCTTACAAGATCAGTCCGGTACAGCAGATATTCAGCGTGGGGCTTCCAATATGGGGGCTGGAATATCGGATATGGCTACAGGTCTTGGTTCCGCAGGTACTTCCGTTTATATGTCCAGATATGCAAAATCTCACCCTTATGGGAATGGACCTTCTGCAAGCGGCTCTAACAGAAGTGCGGTTGGAAGAAATTCTAATAGTTACAGAAATGGCAGCTATAACACTCGTACAAATCATAATGGAAATGAACAAAATGGTTCCGAACATGTAAGTAGCTTTACAACTGGTGCGACCATGAATACAGAAAATACAACAGAAACAAGTTCTACACAGACAGGTGCATCGTTTGATCCAAATAGAGTAGCAGGCTCACAAAGGGAAATTTCTTCATCAGACGGTACTTCAAACACTGAAAATACTAAAGATAGTAGTAACAAAACGAATGGCTTCCAAAGAATAGCGGATTTAAGGTCAACCTCCGAAGCAAGTAGTTATTTCGGACGTAACCTTACAAAAGCAGATACTTCTTATCTTGGTTCTTCTAATAAAGCGGTTCGTTCCTATAATGTCAAAATTCCAAGAGAATCACATGGAACAGAGGACACAAGGGCTATGGAATTATATAATCGTGCGATTAACATGAACGCATTGCAACAAAGCGGGAAGAAAAAGGAATATAATGCGGAAAGACAAAAATTGGTTCAGGAATATGGAATCAAAGGAATGGAAATTAAGACTAAAAATGAGTATAAGGATGGGAACTTGGTAAAATCAAGTCCTTATTTGAGAATCCACACAGTTTAGTTCCCAAAAGATAAACAATAAGATCTATAAAATTCAGGATGAGTTGGCATCCTTCTTTGAAAAAGAAGTAAATCGGTACTGGAAACTGTACAGAGCATATTTTATGATAAGGCAGCGTACAGTACCAACCTTGTGATTTGACACTTTGTAGGGTTACGATTTTACAAGGGTCCAAAGGTTACCAGAGAAAGCGAAAATGAGATTGTAGACTTTGTAGGGTTACGATTTTACAAGGGTCCAAAGGTTACCAGAGAAAGCGAAAATGAGATTGTAGACTTTGTAGGGTTACGATTTTACAAGGGTCCAAAGGTGAACTTTATACAGAACTATTAAAACAAGCATTTTGTAGGGTTACGATTTTACAAAAAAGATATTTGACAAAAGGATGTGAGGGTAGTGAACAGTGGTGGCTTTGGAAATTCATCTGGTGATCCAGAACAAAATAATAACTGGTTAAATAATGGTGCTGCATTTTTGGGAAAAGCAGGGAGAAAAGCGAAAAAAAAGACAAAAAATGGGTTATCCAGGATCGCACAAAAAGCAGCAAATCTAGCATTAAACCTATTATCTAAGTTGTCTCCCTGGCAGATACTTGTTGTGATTTTGATTGCATTTGTTGTAATTTCTATCATTTTCTCGTTTGGATTTTTTGCATCAGATGAAAATTCTGGCGAAACCAAAACTTATACGGACTATTCAAACAAGATTGGGTACGACCAAAATGGAGATACAGTTGTTATGAGTATGTCAAATTCTAATTCTGCTTGTCTTTCCTATTATGAAACATTATCAAAAGAAAAAAGTGTGTATCAGATCGTGGAAGATGATAATGGGGATCAGAAATTAATACTTGCTGGATCAGATGATGCTGTTGTTGATTACTTTAAAAATGACTTGGATTACTACGTCAATCCAAATCTGCTCTATTGTATGAATAAGTATCTGTTCGATGATCAGAGTGTTTTTCCAGAATTATTCCTAAGTCCTGTAGCTTATGATCTTGCCACTTATCAGCTAAAGCAACTTACAGACAGTAATGGAAATATAGTGGTGGAATCAAAGATCAGGGATCAGAATGGAAAAGAAACAGGAGAGAAAGAAAATAGTGTTGCTGATTATGGTATTGCTTCTGTATTAAAGTATAAAAAAGAAACCATGACAGAGCGTATAAAAGGTACATATATAAAGGAAGATTATTATGATCCGGATTCTGGGAGTGTTAAGCAGCGTACCATTAGCGAACCGTATGATATTGTGATCAGCACAAATGTTTATGATGTGTTAGATCATGCAATAAGCATAGCCGGATCAGTAACCTATAATTATTCTGAAACTTCGGTAAAAAAAGAAGGGATAAAAAGCGGAGAATCAGCAAGTGAATCCGATAATGTAGAAAAAATATTAATAGAGGATAAAAAAATCACACAGTACAAGGTTTCTTTTAATGGTACTGGTGGATCAGCTCCAGTTTCCGGAAAGGGTATTTTGTTTTTCCCTACATTGCAGGAAGCAAACGATTATGTAAGTAAAAATCCATCTTATCGTGTCGTCACGGATGGCAATGGAAATCCGGTATCATCTTCGCAATCTTACAAGTTGTATAAATACAGAGATACTTCTACATCTGGTATATATAGTGATTTTGTTGATATGACAAGCTGTGATACATCTGATAGCGGAACCAGTTATCTATATGATTATTTAACCAATTTTTCGACTTATAAGCCGATTATTACACGAACCTATGATACGTTCCTTTCTATGCATTCCGGTGGTGACACCAACCTTTATACCAATGTTGCAAAATTCGGTGTACAGGGGGAAGCTGGGGCTGGAGATGCAGGAACTAAAACAGGAAGCGGATCAAATAAATTTGAACAGCTTTATAATGGAGATAAAAAGGAACTGATTGAAACGATATGGGATGGACTATTACAATTCGGGTATTCCGAGGTTCAAGCTGCGGCTGTACTTGGAAATATGGCAAGTGAATCATCCTTTAATTTATCAGTTATTAATGAGATCGGATGTGCGGGGCTTTGTCAGTGGTATAAAGAAAGAATAACAAGGTTGAAAACCTTTGCTTCTACTATCGGATATGAGTGGACAGATCCAATTCCACAGATATTATTTGCCTGTATGGAGCTTGATACCAAAAATACATACAGCTATGCACCAAGGCAATGGTCTTACGATCAAGATCAGACCTGGGATTCATCCAATGATGTTTCAGAAATTGCAAAAGCTATGGCTCTTGGATGGGAACGATTTGCATTACCAAAAGATTACGATGTAAGTACAAAAGTAAGAGCTGAGGTGACGAGGAGACAGGAACAATCCATGAGTGCTTATTCTTATCTGAATGGAAAAACATTTGGACATACAATACCTTCCTTTGACGCAGCCAAACCGAAAGGGAGTAGTAGTTCTACTATTAATTCCAATACTGGAAATAATAATACATCTATCACATCTACAGGAACGATGTCGGACGAAGATCGAAAAGCATTTTATGACTTTTATCATGCGATGGATGATCTGGAAACAGACGTAACATTTGAACGCTACAACCACAATTTGACTACGGATGACGTACAGAATATGATTCTGCTTACTAATTCCTACATCAATGGTACAACAATGACAGAGGAAAGTTTAAACCTGAATGGAGCATTATGGTCGGATGATTTTGTTTCCAACTTGGAGAAAAAGAAGGAATCTGGAGATACGTTTGCGTCTACGATAGATGGACTTCTGATCGGAAATGCGAAGTCTTTAAGGGAGTTAGATTTATTATTTCCTGTTGATACCACAGGTAGTCCTAGTTTTTCATCCGCATTTGCTCCAAGAATAAGCCCAACAGCAGGAGCATCAACATATCATAAGGGTGTAGATATATCCTGCGTAACAGGAACCCCTATTTATGCAGCCGCAGATGGTGTTGTTGAGATCTCGCAATATAGTTCATCGGCGGGCAACTATGTACAGATCAATCATGGGAAAAATGCAAAAGGTGAAACGATTCAAACGGTATATATGCATAACTCGTCTTTATTAGTAAAGGTTGGTGATCAGGTAAAGAAAGGGCAGGAGATCGCAAAAGCTGGCAGTACAGGCTATTCTACCGGATCACATTGTCATTTTGGATTAATCATCAATGGTATTTATAACAATCCTGTTTTGGCTTATGATTTATCTGCTGTTCCAATTCTTAGCAGCGGAAAATTGACAACGATCACTTTACACGCTGATAGCAAATTTACACAATATACAGCTTACGATTCTTCAAAAAATACATATGCGAAGTAAAAAAATGATCATATCTCTTATATTTTATGATGTCATATTTGTATTATATTAATAGAAAACAATAATTCAAAGGAGTGATGGGCGAAATGAAAAAGAAAATAGGAGTTTTTTTGTTATTTCTGGTTGTGTTTGCATTTTTACTCACAATCACACCAGTAAAAGCAGCTACAATCGTAGATATTGAGGGTGGGGCTGGCACACCGGAAGTAACAACAGAAGCAACAACGGAAGCAAAGACAGATCTTAACAACGGAAGTAACACGTTTGGAAGCAATTCGGAATCTTTTTATCTCGATGAGAGTGGAACGCTACATATCGGACAGACTGTAACAGAACAGGGTTTTTTTAATCACCTGTTTGGAAAACTGTTACAGGGGTTAAATGCAGCACAGATTGTTTCTATAATCATTGTAATATTTCTAGCTGTCATTATCGTGGTCTTATTGATCGTGAATATTATTGGGGATAAGAAGAAGGTTGGATTTTATCTCTTTGGTCTTTTGGCTTGCGGTCTTGGAGTTGTATTTATTTATTTTGCGAAAGATATTTTTGCGGCTTTTGTATCTTGGACTGCAAATTAGGAACAGGATCATACATTGCCATCTGTCAGAATCTTTGTTTTGGCAGATGGCTTTTTTCCTTCTTAGAACAGAAATATATTGACATATAAACATAATTGTGGTATCATGTGTACAGATAATAGAAAGGAGTTGTTCATTTTATGAAAGAAGTAGAAGTAATCGGAGTTGACGTAGGAAATGGATATACGAAAACAGTTAATTCATGTTTTCGATCCGGTATTGTGAGGTATGACACAAAACCAATAGCGTCTGAAAATGTAGTATTTTACGATGGAAAGTATTACGGTGTAGGTGGAAGAAGAAGTACAGCTAAAACAGATAAGAAGCAGGATGAAACATCATTAATCTTTGCTCTTGCAGGAATTGGAAAAGAAATCCAGAAAAGAAATCGTCCGATTCACGATGTTATTTTATCTGAGGGGCTTCCAATCGAACGGTGTACCAGTTACAATCGTGAAATTGATGAAAGATATTACAAGGAAGGAAGCACGATCAAGTTTGGGTTTGAAGATGAGGAATACGAAATCTACATAAAAAAGGTATTGGTCAATCCACAGGGAGTTTCTGCGGTTTTAAAACTGATGCTTGATGGTTCTATCCCTGATCCATGCACGATCATCGACCTCGGTTCTGGAACTATGGATGTTGTATCATACGAAGAAGGGAAACCAGTCAATAGTAGTCGAAAATCATTCAACATGGGTGTAATTCACTGTTTTAATGATGCGATCGGCAGAATCAGGACGGTAACTGGTATGGAAGTAGAAGAGTATGTGATCGAACAGATCATGCGTGGAGAAAGAGGTATCCTTCCGGATGAATTTGAATCCATGGTCATAAATAGTATTGATGCTTATGTTAAGGGAATCCATAACCGTTTATTGGAAGAAGGCTACAATGTAGAGTTGCTTCCATGTATTTTTGTCGGCGGTGGAGCTTCGGTTATAAAGAAAAATGGTGGGGAAAAATATTTCCCAAGATCAAAATATGTAACCAATATTTCTGCAAATGCTCATGGATATGAATTGGCAGCCAGAAAGTATTTGCGTCAGATCACGGAATAAGGATGTGTTAAATAGAAATGGCAGTTAATAAAAATAAAAAATATGTTTGTCTTGCCCTGAATCTGAACAAGGATTTGGGGCGAGAAGTTCATGGAATATTGGAAAACTTAAAGGATGAGAGCAAACAACATTATATCATGCGGGCAATCAAGTATTTCCATGACCATGAAAAGCAGATTAAGCAGCTTGAAGCATTAGAAACATTTAATATTGATCCGGAATCTTTTACCAAGATTTTTTTATCTATTATGACCGGAGAATCGGTTGAACTACCAAAGGGATCATTAAATAAAAAGGGATCAGACCAAAAGAAGGAAACCGGTATAGAGAAAAAGAAGAGACAGGGCAAAGAATCGACATCGAAGCCGAATCAGAAAAAGGAAGAAAAACCTGTAGAGAAGCCAAAAGCAAACGATGATGCTGAAATCATCTACGGAGATGATTTAGATGTAGATCCGGCAAAGCTGGATCTGATGATAGAAAATTTTGACAATATGTTTAATTAAGGGAAGTGGTTATTATGCAGGCAAATGAATTGATCGACTATGGAAAGAAAAAAAACCTAACCAAGTTCTCCATTTCCATGATCACATCCGCTATTATTATGGTGTTACTTATGCAGTTTGTATTTGAACTCGACCATGTAAGCGGACGGTCGATGTACCCAACTTTAGAAGATGGTGAGTATGTATTTTGTATTAAGAATACGATCAGACATTACAAACCGGATGATATTGTAAATATAAAATCTGTCGTTCTTGGAACCAATATTGTGAAACGTGTGATCGGGACTGGTGGAGATCATATTGAAATTACCGAGGATGGAACGGTCTATAAAAATGGAGAACGGTTAAAGGAACCCTATATTAACAAGAACGATAATTCTGATATTGAACCTATGGATGTAGATGTACCAAATGGATATTTATTTGTCATGGGGGATAATCGTGGAGAATCTGCAGACAGCAGAATGTTTGGCTGCATTTCTGAATCGGAAGTTGTCAGTGTCGTGTTGTTTTCATTTAAGTAGAAAGCGGGGTGATTTATCATGCTATATGAGGTATTAATTGATATAAACGACTATGAATTTTACCTACCAAAGCGTATTTTTCATAATATTCTTTCTGGAAAACTTCCGGAATCTCGGATGAATCGTGTTGTAAAGAAATTCAAAGAAGAAGGATATGCAAATAGGATCAATATTGAAACCTACAAATTTACAGATTTGAAACCAGATGTCATTTATTCCTTTTATCATTCAAAGGAATATTTCTACATTAAGGATAATATCGGGAACCTTCATATATACCGGATTTATTACATCAACGGAGAAAGACCTTGGACGATCAAGAAAACAGATAATGGGGAAACGATTTATTTTATGAAGAAGGGTGATTCATACAGGATTGTGGATCAGGGTACAGCTTATGCAGAATATTTGGGTGAATAAGAAAAGAGGTATAACAACAGACGAAATTCGTACAGTTGCAAAAGAGAACAACATTCTACCGGAGACTGCATTGATTTTATTAAAGAGGTTTGAAAGGGATGAGATACCATCTGTATTATCGGATACAGACATGGTTATCTATGACGCTCACATGTTAAAAGATGCGGAAGAAGGTGCAAAACTTATAGCTGCAGCTATCAAAAAAGGTTCTAAAATCTGTGTAGTTAATGATTATGATGTAGATGGTGTCACTTCCGGATACATCATGGCGGATGGGATAAAGACATGCGGTAGTAACGCTATGATCATAACACCGGACAGGAACTTGGATGGATATGGAATTTCAAAGAGAATTATAGATGAAGCGGTAGATTATGGTTGTGAGTTCATCGTAACAACGGATAATGGCATTGCTGCATATGAGCAGATCAATTATGCAATATCGAAAGGAATTGATGTTGTTATTACAGATCATCACGAAGTACCTTTTGAAATGGTGGATGGAGAAAAAAAATATATCCTGCCGAAAGCTATGGCTATAGTAGATCCGCACCAAGAAGATTGTCCTTATCCATATAAGAGTATCTGTGGAGCAGTAGTAGCTTATAAGGTCATAGAGTTGTTATTTCACTTGGTTCTAAAGGATTCGCAGATAAAGGAAAAGAAACTGAATCAGTACATGGAACTGGCGGCTCTTGGTACAGTCTGTGATGTCATGCCAATTTTGGATGAAAACAGGACAATCGTAAAAAAAGGATTAAATCTGATGAAACATTCTGCCTTTGTTGGACTGTTGATGCTTATGGATGTACAACAGGTTGATAAAGAGCATATATCGGTCTATGATCTTGGTTTTCGGATAGGTCCTTGCATCAATGCGGAAAGTCGGATCACTGGTTGTGTGAAGAACGCTTTGCAGTTGCTTATGGAATCCGATTATAAAAAGGCTACTGAAATTGCAAGTTATCTAAAGGGCTTGAACGATGAAAGAAAGCATGAGAGCGAAGAAGCCGAGCAGCTTGCCATAGATGTTGTTTCAAAGGATTTAGACTGTGAGGTATACTGTATCTATATTCCAGACAAAAATCCTGCTATTATGGGAATCGTTGCCGGACGGATCAAGGAAAAATATAATCATCCGGTACTTTGTTTCACAGATGATAAATCCGGTATTATTAAGGGGTCTGGTCGTTCCATTCCGGGATATGATATGTTCGCTATGCTATCAAGACATAAGACTTTGTATGAAGCATTTGGTGGACATCCCGGAGCTGCAGGACTTAGTTTGAAAAAGGAAAACTTTGAAGAGCTGAAAAAGGTTCTCAATATGGAAGCGAAAGAACTGGATCCCGAAATTTACGATAAAATTATAGAAGTTGATCTGTTTATTACCCCGGATCTGATCACCCAGCGTTTCATATCTGAATTGGAACGATTAGAACCGTTTGGACATGAGAATGAAGCCCCTGTTTTGGCGGCAACCAATATCTTGATTACCAGAATGAAGCGGATCGGAAAAACGAATAACTATTTGAAACTCACTACTGTAATGAATAATAGGGTTTACGAACTTTTGTATTTCGGAGATCCAGATCAGCTTGAAAAATATCTGGAGATGAAATTCAATATAAAAGATATAACGGATCTATACATGGGAACAATCTCGGATATATATATTGATATAATTTATTCTGTAAAATACAGTGAATGGAATGGAAACCCATCTATATCATATATAATAAAGGGATATAAATAGTATTGGAATCGGCAAAAATTCGATTTTTTGCCGATTTTTTCTGTAACTTTTCGTAAAACGTGAGTTTAGCGAAAAGTTTAAAGTGTTAAAGAAACACTACTATTACTTTTTCTACTTTGCACCAACTTTGGTTTAATCGACATTTGGTTACTGAAAAATCTTGCTAAGATTTTTGCCAACAAAAAAATGTGGCTTTACACCACATTTTTTTTGAACGAGCCAGAATGTTTCATCAATTCTTTTCTCTGACCTCTTTTTTTTCCTTATCTTTTGTCCCCTGGTGCTTATTCCTTATGATCAGAGTAGAAACTACAGTTTCGATAATTGCCAAAATGGTTCCAATTCCACCAGTTAAAGCTCCGATTTTTGCTAAGTAGATGCCTGCTATAGAAGTTGTTTTTATACAAAATAGTTCTCCAGTTGCAAGTGCTAAAATAAATAAAGCTGGATATAACATTGTACTGCAAACATGATATTTTAAATCGTTGTAGTTCATGCGATAAATGATACATAGGTATAGTATACTGATCAAATGCATAACATATAATGCTACTGGATATACCCATTTTGCCATTTTCGATATAATGTCAAGAGTATTATCTATGGATTCAAAATCATCCGAATTTGCGTCAAATATGGCGGTTCTGTAAGCTGCTGGTGTATCGTATAATAACATAGTTGTTATCCCGCATATATCCATCGTGTATGATGTAAGAGATACAAGATTATTTTCCGATAAAGGGATGCTGTTATCCGAGGTAAATTTTTCTAATATTTTTCTCATTTTATCATCACAATTTGACTTTGTGTATTGATACTCTATATCGTGATGAAAAATTCCCATCAGATGATCACTCAATACTCCGGCTGTTAATTCCCGAATTTCTTTCCCATTTAGAAGATTAAAATACTCATCCTTCGTGAATCCTCTTTTTTCATATGCTTCGTAATAGGTATCTGGTATTTTTTGATTGTTGATATAATCATTTGTCAACCGCTGCAGTCCAGTTCGTGATGTTGAGATAAATAACATTATGAAAAGTAGAAAAGCAGTTGAAACAATAATGGAAAAAGCTTTTATTAAAGCGAATGATGCGTTTACGAGCCTTCTTCGCTTCTCTCTCTTCTTCTTTTTTTTCTTGTTGTTCATTGTTTTTCCTTTCAGAAGGTTATCATGGAGCTGTCAAAATAATTTCGTTGCTTGAAAGCTGTTTTGTAGTCTACTATCCCATCCTGTATTACCGTTGTTACATAAATATGATGTTGTTCCATGCTTGGATTATTTAAAAGTTTCCATAGCTGTTTTCCAAAATAATTTGCGTCTGTATAATATTCAAATTTGTACTGATTCTGGTTGTATGGGGTTTGATCTACCACCACGAATTGTTGCTTGGTCTTATATCCATTTAATTCTTCGATTGGTATATCAAAATAACTAAGTATGCGTTTGATATAAGATTCTCTCGGTCTTTTTACGCATCCTCTCACCCATTTGTATAAAGCACTACTTGGGATCTTCGTTTCTTTACATAATTTATTTATGGAAACTCCATGATAATCTGCAATTTTTTTTATACGTTTCCCATATTCATCCGACATTAACATGATTTCTTTTCTCTCCTTTCTATCTCCATTATACACGAAAAAGGGAAAAAAGAGTTAATTTCTTACTTATTTTTTTTATCTGTCAGGTCTAATAAATAGTCGATTGACACATGAAAAATTTGTCCGGTTATAATTAAGATTTTAATTCTCGGAACGCTCTTTCCCGCTTCACAGGTAGCTGCAATCGTAAGTGAATTTTTTTGATTTGTCATTTTTTCGTATTGTTTTGAAAAGTCGATTTTTGACATATTGTTTTCAGTGCGTAATCTGGAGAATTTGATTGCAAATGCATAACTCAAAGGCATCGTACTTTCTTTAACAGCAACTAATTTCCGATCTTCTGATAATCCAAGCAGCCAGTCAATGGAAACATTATAGTTTCTTGCTATATTTTGAAGTACGATTCCGTTTGGTTTCCTTTTTCCATTCAGATATAAAGTGATTATGGACGAAGAAACCCCTATTTTTCTTGCAAATTCAGAATTATTTCCGCCATTTTCATTTAATACGATTGAAAACCTTTGTTGAAATGATTTTGACACTTCATCTTCATTAAATACTACCATAATTATTTTTCATCCTTTTCTTTACTGTGTGATCAATTTTATGATTACAAAAACTGTTGAAATGAATAACACACATAGTCCAAAGAATATCAAGTCTGATCCTTTTTTTGCCTGCCTTTTATTCCTGTTCCTTTCCGCTCTTAATTTGATGAAGAAACCAACAGAAACAAAGATAATTACAAGCACGATCATAAGTATTGAAAATTTTGATACTGTAAACATGTAGCACATCCTTTCTTCTATCTGTTTTTCAGTTCTATGATTTCCTCTTTCAATAAAGATATATGCCTGCCATAATTGGTATCAAAAGCTGGTAAGACACAGGATGCAACAACAGTTACAATCCCAAGCATAGAATAAAAGTTATAAAATTTGGCAGGAATAACACCACATAGTAACAGAAAAACGATTAAGGTTGCGACGATCAGACCTGTTATCGTGATCCGTTCATTCCGTTTTCGTCTTTCAATCCAGTTGGAATACATTGCTACAATCCGCAATGTTCCTTCTTCACTGAAATGTTTTTCTTTTACTTCATTTTCAAATTCCGTTAATTCTCTCATATTTTTTGGTGACAGCATGTTAATAAATCTCCTTTCCTTATAAAAATTTTAGTTTCAGCATCGCAATGAAAGTCATACATGATATTCCTGTAATGATTCCCATTGTGATCGGGTATCTGATTTTTCTTTCAGATAGTAGGGTGCTGCTTCCGTATACCGTTAATATACCGCAAGGCAGCAATAATGCTGTACTGATCTTTTTAGTTGTGATATATCCGATCGTAAAAGCTAAAATGCTGAGTACCACTATAAAAATTGGATTTGACAATAATTTTTTTATCATAGCAATTTTCCATCCTTTCTTTTTTGATATTATACCACAATGATAATGCAAGGTCAAACCTGTATAATAAAAAAAGATGCCTATATTTTCATATAAGCATCTATAATTTCCCAGCTAGGTTGCTTTAGTTTGATAATACCACCCGCAACAAATATTATCAACTTTCCTAATGTTCTCTATTTGAGATATATATAATATACCTCATTTATACTACAACTATATTGAATTGTCAACTTGCCAATCTTCTAATATGACAAAATGGAATCTCCATATACGAACACAGTATTAATGTTTGACATTAGCTGTTCGTAGGTGTCAGATAGATTGTTTTCATCATATACTGCTTTATTCATTATTAAAAGATGATAGATATTATTTAATTTTTCCGTACAATCGTATATACTTTCTCTAAGGTCTTGCTTTCCCACTGTTCCATTTTTATATTTGGTATAGAGCTGTTTTTCCGTTGACAGGTAAAATGCTGTAGAACTTTGGATATATAAGGTCAGATCATCTACTGTATCGAATCGGTTGGATTCACTATCTGTATCGGTCTCTTCTTTTTTTTGTGCTAATAAATTCTCGAATCCTGTTGTATCAAGTTTAGAATTTGGTTCAACTGTAGATACCTGTGTCATAGATCTATTCTTTTCCTTTATATCCTGTTTGGATGATACTATGGCAAAAATAATCGGGATCAACAGAATCACGATGATGGCTGCAGCCGAAATACATATCTTTTTTAAATACTCAGTTGATTCCATTTTATTTTTTAGCTTTTCTGCCTGATCACTTGCGAAGGCTATGATTTTGGAACTTATCTTTTCTTCTGGTTCTTTCTCATTATCTTTTGTATCCGAATTTTCTACTTCGTGTACTTTCTGATCTTTTCCGGTATCTGCTTCGGAATCATCTTCATAATTTGTTGATTCATCATCTAATACGATCTTAACCTTTGGTCTTTTTATCTTATCTGTTGTTTTGTTTTGCTTACTTGTATCATCTGCTACAGTTCTTATATCGGCTGTATTTGAAATATTGAACGGTTGATCCGTATTTTCCTTACGATCTGATTCCTTCTTTTCACCTTTTGTATTTTCTTCCGTGGTTTCTTCCGTATTTTCTTCTGGGGGATCTTCCTCTTTGACTTCTTTTTTGTTTTCTTCTAGTGCTACCCCTTGTCCTTCCATTCCGGAATCTACCGCAAAATTATTTTCATTGTTTTTTAACTGCTCAAATGCTGTATCACTGCTTTCTTCTTTATCTATTTCCGGTGTCTGATCCGTTTCTGTTTCCGGTACTCTTTCATCTTCGTTTTTATCAACTATATCGGGTTCTCCAAATTCTGGTGTTTCTTCATCATAATCTATATCATCAAATATAGCGTCCATATTCATAGTCCAAAATCTCCTTTCGTTTTCTTTTCTTGTAAATATATTACTGCCTTTATATAAAAAAATATAAGAGAAAAACATCTGTCAAAAAAATGTTTTCCTCTCATGTATTAGTTGTTCCCGGCAACTAACAATACGATCAATCTGGTTATTCTCCATGTTGCTCCAAGTCCTGCAATACAGACCGCACAACAAACAAGGTCCTGTATCACCGCCACCCTCTTGATCGGATGGGAAGGAGAAGCTGCCAATCTGGTTATATTTATAAACAGGATGATAGCACTTGCTATCAAGGCAAGCCCTAAGTACATATTAGATACCATTGTAATCGTATCGGTAAATACTGCGATCTTGTTCTTTATGTTATCCCATTTTGATACGGTATTTGTTTTCCTTGATTTTTTTATGATAACCAATTTGGAGTTAAATTTGGATGATACTTTAGATGCTTCATCTGAAAGAGTTCCGTCATATCCGTGTCCATCTGACTTGCCACCAAGCTGCAGGAAAAAGGTCGTTCCCATTATTGCTTCGCCTTTTTTTGGTTTTAAATAAACTATCTGATCAGTGTAACAATATATAAAACCACCGTTTTGTTTTGCATTTTGGCTCCATTTGTTCTCATCATAGGTTTGATTTGCTATTGTTTTTCCGGTTGGACTGATTGTTTGTGATCCGCTTGACGAAATTTTTATCTCCAGATCTTCCGCTTTCTTGTAAGATAATACAAGACCTTTTATATTCCTGTATTCATCACGATATACATGCACCGCTGTAGCACCAGTAACATCCACATTATAATAATATGGTTTCTTTGTATTGTAATAAGGATTTTTTAAAGCATCCGCATCTTTGACGTTAAACATCAGTGTGATTATTGTTTCCTTATCTTTTGCCCTTGTCGAGCAGATAGGGATGAAAATACCGGATGATAGGATTAACAAAAGAATAATCCCGATGATCATTTTCTTTTTTGTTTGAGATGATAACATAAGTAATTGTTTGCTCCCTTCTTGATAAGCAACCTGATTTTTGGGAAGAATTTTGTAAATATTTATATTATTATATCACATCCGGTGGTATAATAAAATCATAAAAATTCAAATAAGGGGTTATTCATCTTCATGCTATTATATTTATATATTATTTTCTTTTTCATTTTGTACACGATCTTAGAGTGTTCAAAATATTCCACCAGAAGTTATATAAAGGGAACTTCTGAAAAAAAACAATATCATACCAGTGTTGTATACCTGAAAATGGCTACGATCTGCATTGTCTTTGTTTTGACTATTGTAAATCGTTTTACCAGAGCGGGAATCGTGGAACGCAGTTCAAAATTTTCCGTCTTTTATATCATTATTCTTTTATTTATTGGTGTTTCCATCTTTGATGTTTATAAAGTGAAAAAAATGAATACAGGAAAGGAGAAAGAAAATGAAGAAGATTTTTCTTAGCTCTCTTATTTTGCTTCCGGTGTTTTGCCTTTGCAGTTGCGGAACCCAAAAAGCAGATGAAGGATCAACAGAGGATGCGACAACGGAGAAATTCATTCAAGTAAAACGCTCATCAGATAGTGAAGCAGAATCCGAAACAGATCTTTACACTACTATTAAGTCAGTTTCCGGTGTTGTATTTCAAGTTCCAAACGACATTTTACAGGCTGCATCTATTGAAAATCCAAATCTATTAAATTCTGATACGTTTTCTTATGATGCAATCAGCGACAAAAATAATTATGAGTTTTTAAGCCTTGATTTATCTGCCCCTGTATTAATAAAAAATTCATCTGAGTTTTTATATATTAATGCCGAAGATTCCGTTTATTATGTAGGGGAACAAGAAGCTGGGGTGACAAAATCTATTTATGGAATTTCGGATGATGAAAGCCTATACGATTCTATCTCTTATTTTTCCAATAGTGGAATTAATAGGATAGATAGCATTGAAAACGCTACATTCGACAGATCAAATTCTGACATTGTTTCCTGCATGGCAGATATTTATTTTACAGATGCAAATGGATATTCTATGTCTGGAGTGATAAAGATATTAGAAAACAAATACGCTCAGTATTATTTTATTTATGGTACTTTAGAGGATGGAGAAGATTTTGGTTCAGATGGTGGAGAAGATTCAGAAGAAAATTCAGTACAAGGGTATGATCCGGATATTGAAAGTCTTGCAGATTCTTTTCAGTTGGCAGATGAAACATATGATAGTTCCACTATTATTAATGACTACGAAATAAAAAAGTACACCTTTGATTATGGTGGAAGAAAAGCTACAATTCCACTTTCCACCATATTCAAAATAGATCCTCAGAATGAATGTTATAATTTGCCCGGAGCATATTACCAAACATCCGTTTCGGCAAATGAATATTTCGGGGTTTCCGTTGGCTATTCTTATTACAAATTGCCATCTTCTGATATAAAACCAGAAGATTTTTTAGCATGGTGGTCGCTTCCTTACCTCGATTACAATATGACAAAGGAAGAAATTAAGGATCAGAATGGCAACACCTGGATCAAAACAAAGTCTGACCAAAGATTCGTTACAGGGAATGATTTTTCCGGTTCCTATGTCTGTATTTATTCCTTGCAGCGGAAAAAATCTGCCTATGTTTTTACCCTGATCTATGAACCATCTGCTATAGATTATGAAACATTGTTTGAAACTGGCTTGAAATCGGTGGAATTAACAAAGGGCGAAAGTGAAAAATACACCTTGAATGATGATTATGTCAATTATATCCTTTATGATTTGGAACAAAAACAGTTGTTTTCCTACTGCCAGCCTGCAGATCAGAAGAAATATCTCACCAAATTGTATAATGAAATTAACAAGGATGGAACATGGGATAAATATAAAAACATGACGGAAACTACTGGTGATGATGGTTTAGAGGGAGAAATAATCGAAAATAATACCTCGGAAGGTAGTACGGAAGCGACAACGGAAGATATTGACGTTTCTTCCACAGAAGAAACCACCGCACAAGCAATAAAACTTCCCGATCAGAAAAAGAAAAAGAAGAACAAATAAACAACCGGGTATGTATTCCATACCCGGTCGTTTTTTTAAGATTCAGCTTTCTCCTTTATCACGCTTCCATTTGTACTTAATCGAATCAGAATATTTTTTTCTTCTTCTCTTTTAAATACGCATGTTTCATCAATTCCAAGTGCAGAGATTTTTTTGAAGTATTCCCATTCTTCGATCTCGGAATCAATAATGTCGCAAGCCATTTTCGCTTCTAATGTAGCTGGCGAAACAATCTTGTTCATGGCTGCTACACAATGAAGTAGATTTACTGTCTTATCACAAGATTCTGCCCCTGTATCCTTGAACGCTTTCGTAATCAAATCCTTTGTCTTTAACACATCGGCTACGGTTCCAAGCAATACACTTCTGACCTCATTCCTTTTTAAAACACGACCAGTGACCGGATCAATTTTTACACCATCTAGGGATGTTGCAGAATGATAACACATAATTGCAGTACAAACAATCTGAATGTCTGTTGCTGAAACCTTTGCTATCGTCATCTTCCCATCCTTGCCAGGTCTTTTCACATAACGAGATGGACAACCCTTGCTTGCGGTTGCTCTAGCAAGGCAGTTGTTTAAATGAAAGATATAGCCAGATTTTTCGGTATGGATAGATTCGCTGTACGGACAAGTCATGTAGTTGTCATTATCAAGATCTAATGCTCCATAATAAATAGAACGAAGTACAGGATCTTTTACAACCATCTCAGCTACCTTCTGTAGTCCATCAATGGTATTGCAGATGTCGATAGGTGCAGCATCTAAGTATTCTGCAACACGCTTTTCATCCTCTACGACTACAATACTTCCCTTAATGGAAAACTGAGGGGTGTTGTTGAAAAATTCATATGATCCTGTTGCCTGTACGACATATGATCTTTCTTTTTCAAGTTTATATCTTTCAAGGAATCCATCCATTGATGTATTCCAGATTTTGAACTCCAATCTGTAGTTATGATCAGATAATTCACCAGATATATACTTTTTGCCCCCTGTTGTCATGGATTCTTTCAGGTTCTCCATCATTGCTTCGACCGTGATCTCCCCGATCGGCTCCTTACTTTCTAAAAGTTTTGAAAGTCTTACTAATCTTGTTTCTTCCATAATGATCGCTCCTTTTCTCTGTTTCTTATTTAGAATATTTTTTTTACATTTATATAATACAAACGCTTGATAAAAAAATATAAGAGGATTTTTGCTTTTACACAAAAATCCTCTATTTTTGACTTAGAAAGAAAAATTATGCTATTGTTTTCTTTAATAACAGGGTTGGATGATAGATAAAATCGTAATCATCTTTTAATCCTCTTTCGATCTCTCTGAAAAAGCGGTTGTAGATGCTGGTTTCTTCACTCTTCTTTGTCGAAAGCATTTCTGTGCAGGTTAAAATTAAATGTTCTTTTGCTCTCGTCATAAGGACGTAAATCAACCGCCTTTTTTCTTCAATCTCATCCTGTGAATAATGGATGTTTGCATTGTCAAAATCAGATAAAGATCCAAAAACATATTTCCATTCTTTTCCTTTTGAGGAATGAGCGGTGACTAATGATATTGCTTCATACTCACCCTCTTTTTCTCCTGTATTATTAAAGTCATACAGTTTCATTTTCAACCCATAGCTTACAATATCACTTGCAGAATACAAAGTCTTTCTTTCGATACTGGTTACAAAATCAGAGTAGATTTTGTCCGTTCCATCGTCCAGTGCTTTTAAATGCTGTAATAGGAAATCTTTCTTTTCTTCTGATGATAAAGGTTCGTATACAGATGTGATCTGGGCTTTCGTCTGATCTATGAGAGACATAATCGTATTTTCATCCATTGAAAATATCGTGTTATTGTTCTTCTCATTTAAGTATTCTAACAGACCTTTTGTTGCATCTATATCAGACATGAACTCTAAAAATCCAAGAGCTGCTTTTACCCTTGAATCATCCAAAATTCTCTCTCCCATATCATACTGAGATAAGATGTTGGATTCGGAAAGAAGTCGTGAAATACCAGCTAATGTACTTCTTTTTGAAGAAATAACAGCAATTTCCTCCGGCTTTGCTTTTCCAGATTCAATTAACTGTTTGATCCATTTTACAATATAAGTTCGTTCATCGGTTTTATTGTCAAACGCAACAAAGGAAGGCTTCTCTCCGGACGGACCTTTTCCAGACTTCATTTCCTTTACCAAGCGTTTTTTATTCTGCTTGATATAATTGTCGCTTGCTTTTACGATTTCGCCTGTAGAACGATAATTTGTTGTGAGTGGATAATAAGTAACTGGTTCTCCGATCTTTTCCTCAAAGTGTACAATGTTTTCCGGTGATGTTCCTCTGAATCCGAAAATTGACTGCGAATCATCTCCTACTACGAGAAGAGATTTAAACTTTGTGGTTTCAATCATATACCGTAAGAACTGAATCTGGTAATCGTTGGAATCCTGAAACTCATCTACAATGATATGAGAATAATCAAACAGGGATGTGACATATTCCTGATCAATATTCATCAGTTTTTTTACCAAATTATTTTGATCTGAATAATCAATATAATGATTGGCTTTCATTAACTGAGCAAATCTTTCCGCTGTATCCCATAATTTTTCCAGTCCTTCTACCGTTGTTACTTTTGCATCCCTTGTGTGCTGTTCAAGACAATACCATTCCATGTATTGCTCTTTAGAAAGACCGTTATCTCTAATCAACTTGATCTGTCGATAGAGGTATTTTGCAGCCCCAATTACGGAACTATTCATTTCCATATGTGGATTTTTGTAGTCAAGTCCTTCGATCTCATTATCCCAATCTATAGCCTGCAAGCAAATATCATACTGTTCGATGTCGTCTGCTAAAATTGGTTTTTCTGTAAATCCAAGATCTTCGTAATACCGATCAATAATTTCCTGCCCCATTGAATTAAAAGAAGCAATCTTGATTTTTTTTACATCAATCGGTAATCCATATGCGTCTTTTACAATTTTCCCGATACGATCAACTAAGACCGAAACCGCAGCTCTTGAAAATGATATGATCGCAATATCTTCCGGCTTTGCACCGCTTCGTAACAGTTTGGCAACCCTTATTGCAATACTATGGCTCTTTCCCGATCCTGCACCAGCGTTCGACACGCAGATTCCTTCGTTGAAATCCACAATTCGCTGCTGCTCTTTTGATACGGAGAGGTCAGACAATACCATTTTTTTGACTTCATTCTGATTCTTGGCTACCGGTCTGTGATTGTAATGACAAAGTTCTGTGAACTCACACTTGTTGCAAGTGTCAACTGAACAATGCTCTGGTTCTTCACCTTTCAACCACCAATTCAATGTCTCTTTGTATGCATCCAGTATTTCTGTTTTTTCTGGAACTCCATTTTTGACATCTACTAATATCCATGCTCTGTTATCCCCCTTTGTAGAAGATGTAGAGCGAACCGCTTCCGCCCAAGAACGTGAAAAATCTCCGTTTTTATCCTTGTCTGTCTTTAACGCATCTGAAACTATTTTCAGTGTTCCGCATCCATTTGGAAGCAATGAGATTCCGTACAACAACATTCCAAGTCCTGGCATATTCTTCCACAGACTATTATTTTTAACATTACCTCTTGATCCTGCTGTGTACTTCTGTTTTCCTGTTGTGAACAGGATCAGTTCAATGGTTGTCTTATTGGTTTCCGGATCGGTTGTCTTGTAAACAAAGTCTGGTTTCGCTTCAATCGTTACTCCAGAAAAGTTAAAACTTTTCTTTGTCATTTTAGATGATCTTCTACCATCTGCATCTAAGTATTTATTCACGATTGTTAAAACCTCTTCTGTCTGTAGTTCTCTTGTCAACTCCGATGCCGCAGGAACATTTGCCATAGAAGCCTTGATAAATTCATTTACTTCTGTTCTACTAGCATTTTCGTATTTGTATTTTTCTACCGCCTTTCTTGTTACCCTTGTTCGTAAAAATTCCGGCTTATCAAGAGCCTTCACTTTCACATTATTGAGTTTTCTCTTTCTCATACACATGTTATCCGCTAACATGAAAGCACTATTAAATACCATATTTTCTCTCCTTTTTTTCTTGTTCCCTATTTGGGATAATTTATTAGTTACATCTATATATTACGAATCGTTACAAAAAAAATATAATAAAAAAAAGATGGGATAATCCCATCTTTTCAAATACCACAACGATGCAATCTTTGACTGTCAAATCCATAGTCCTGCTTTTTGAAAATTTCCATCTTGGTCTTTGATCGTAATTCCATCTAAATCCATCCGTTCTATCGTATCTACCATGATATATCCATTGTCAGCCATAACCTGATCTCCACACCTGATATACTCACCCTCAAACATTCTTGATTGATCTGCCTGAATGTAAACCGGAACATTTTTATATTCTGAATTTTTTGTCTGAAAATTAACATAGATATAGCCACCATAATACTGTATCATTGAAATTTCATGTATTTTCCCTGTCAATGCATATTCATTTGTCGATAATGCAATTTTAGCCTTTTCTCCGACCATGATCGGAAGCTCTACATATTGTGCTGTTTTTTCTTCTCTTTCACCCATTACCTGTCATTCCTCCTTCGGTAACTCTTCTTTACTTATAACACCAAGTTTTAAAAACGCATTTATTTTATATGATTCTACGTTCTTTAGATTCAGCATCTTATCCTTTTCAAGCAGAACCCAGACACCAAGTTTTTTTCCATCCTTATTTACATATCCAAATGGAATGTCCTTTACTGATCCATGTTCTAATGCATATTGCCTTAAAGCTATATACTTTGTCTGCCATTCTTTACTCCACATAAAACCAATTTCATCCAATAATCGGATCTGTTCTGCAGATAATCTTTTTTCCTCTTTCTTTCTGGAATAAGACCGTCTTTGATCCATGCACCAGCTTTCAAGTCCGGCTTCTTTCTCATTGATATAACCATATTTTTCAAAGCTCTGTTTCGCCTTATTGTAGTTGTCCATCCAGTTTACACGGTTTTTCTTTTTCCATACAATCCCCATGGATTCGTATTTTTCAACCAGTAGTTGATCCATCTTGTTATTTTTATATCTGGCTTTTTCGTTTGTAATGTATACTCCAAGATTGATTCCATCTTTTGTAATATAATCTCTTCGCAGATCGAGATTGTTGTGTTTTTTATAATACCTCTGACATACAACAAGCCACTGTTCTCTTGTTATACTAATATCCTTTCCACTCCATCTCATCCCTTTTTTATTCAGTTGGTCTATGGTTATTCTGTCCAAAAAGCCATAATTGGGATAGAAATATTCGTTTTGTACAATATTGTAACTCATGTTGTCTTTGGAACATTCCACTCCACTAAGAGTATCGTTTTCTTCCGCATATACTTCTAGTTTCTTTAATGCCTGATCAAACACCTCTTTTTTAACACCGTGATCTTGATCCGGCAAATATTTCGCATAGGTGAATTTCAGACCTATATCCCGATACCTCTGGATAAATTCCTTCGTTAAAATTCCATGTTCTTTTTTCTTATATTCTTTCAGAATGGCTACCAAGTGTTCTGCCAGTCTTTTATCATCCCAGATCAGATCCTTGTTCTCTATTACTGGATCAAGGGTTTTATATTTTTCATAATACTGTTTAGCACTCTGATAACCACTATCACTGTAAATAACATCTGCTTTACGTTTCATTTATGTTTCTCCATTTCTTATTGCTTTTTTCATATCTCTATAAAGTTTTGGATATTGAATCACCAGATTGATTGTTTCGTTACTTCCACTTTGTTTTGTTCCGGTAAAATCTCCTGCTCCACGCATCTGCAAATCTTTTTCCGCTAAATAGAATCCATTTGTTGATTCGCACATGGCTAAAAGTCTTTCATTCTTCGTGTCTGAGGACTGCAAAATACAATAACTCTGTAATGAATTACGTCCTACTCGACCTCTGAGCTGATGAAGTCCGGATAAGCCAAATCGGTGTGAACTCATAATTGCTATCACTGTCGCATTTGGCACGTTTACACCAACTTCGATAATAGTCGTTGCGATCAGTACCTTTATCTCTCCACTCTGGAACCGCTCCAGAATCTCCATTTTTTCTTGTTCCTTCATCTTTCCGGTGATTGCTGCCACTTCGGTATGAAATCTTCCAAAATAATCACTTGCTTCCGTGTACACTGCTTCCACCGACTTGTAATCCGGATCATCTTCTACATCCTCTTTATCCTCAATTTTAGGACAGACGATGTAGCATTGATGCCCTTTATTTATTTCAAGCTGCATAAATTTGTAAATAGCGTGTGTATTGTTTATGATAGCTGTTTTAATCGGTTTCCTTCCATTTGGCATAGTTGTGATCGTATAAATATCTAACGCATCATCATATAGCGTCATAGCAAGGCTTCTTGGAATTGGGGTTGCACTCATTGTTACCGAATGTACCCCTTTTTCTGCCTTTTTTCGCAAGTTTTCTTTCTGGATCACGCCAAATTTATGTTCTTCGTCCACGATCGTTAAAGCAAGGTTTTTAAATTTCACACTGTCTGTAATAACCGAATGTGTGCCAATTACAAAGTCGGTTTCTCCATTCTCAATCTTTTTTAATACCTTTTTCTTTTCTGATGCCTTCATATCTCCACTTAAATAAACCGCTTCCAGTCCAAAAGGTTTCAAATATCGTTGTATTTCATCATAATGCTGTTTCGCAAGTACCCCTGTTGGAGCCATCAGTACAGACTGATACCCATTATCACTCATTGCAAGCATTAATAACATGGCACAGATTGTCTTGCCGCACCCAACATCACCCTGTATTAAAGCATTAATTCTTTTTCCTTTTTTTGTGTCATACACAAGTTCAGCTATTACATGTTTTTGATCTTCGGTAAGTTCATATGGCAGACTGTCTATTACCTGATTGCATTTTGTCAGCTTCAATGCCTTAAAGTCGGATTTTCGATTGATCTCTATTTCATCCTTTGTCATTTGAACGATCAGATGATATAACTGGTCAAATACGATCCGCTTTTTCGCTTCCAAAATATCTCGTTCTGATTCCGGATGATGGATTTTGTATAGCATTTCAGCTTCTGAAATTACCCCGAATTTTTTTCGGAAACCTTCAGATACAAAATCTTCCCATTCCTTACTTGCGATAGCGTTATCTATACTCTTTCCCAGATAATCAGCAGACATTCCTTGGATGTTGCTGTAAAAGGGAATAATCTTGAACACTTTATTAAAATCTGATTCGACAAGATCTGGGTTCACAATCTGATAACCGAAGTTGTTTATGGTCATTGTTCCACAGATCGCAACGTCCATATCTCTTAACTGCCATAGCGTATGATATATATAAGGTCGGTTAAACCAAACGACTTTTACCACCTTCAAGCTGTTTCTTTCAATACCTGTAACCTCTACCCTTGTCGTTTTCGACTGGTATTTATCAATATCTTTTATGGTAATGATAATTGAACATTTATCTCCATCTTCATACTCATTCAGATCCTTATATTGTCTGTAGTCTTTATATTTTATTGGATAAAAATGCACAAGTTCTTCTACGCTACTGATTCCTTTTTTATTGAATTGATTTATTTTTTTTTCTGAGATGTCGATTTCCGATAATAACATAGCCTATTTTTATCCTTTCTATTTTCTAATTAATTTTACCACTTTTTAGAGTGAAATGTCAAATATATTCCTGTTATATTTTTTAAAGTGCGATTCGTATTATATCTGTGTAATCATTTTTAAGGAGTTGAGATTATGTCAGAAATTAGACTTTGCAAAAAAGAACACCAGATTTTGTCCTATATATATCAGCTACGCACGTTATCCTTTCATCAGATTTTTCATTATCTGTTTTTACCGGATGGCTGCAGCGAATCCTACTGCACTAAACTATTAAAAACCTTGGTTTCTACCGGACTGATCACGAAACAAGGTTTTTATAAGACTGACTGTTATTATTTCATAACGACTAAGGGGATTTCCTGTCTGAAAAACTATGGGATCCTTTCTTTTGGAAAAAAAGATAATATCCCTTATTATCCAGATCGGTATTTGATCGCATCAAAGATCAAAATGGAAGAAAAGATTATCTCTCACCAATTATCTTTGAATAACTTTGCCCTCTCCTTCCGTCATAATTACCCATCTGATTTTACTTATTATGATGAAAAATTTGTCTCCCAAATTTTTTCAGATATTCGACCAGATGGAATTATAAAACTTGGAAATAATTATTTTTTCCTTGAAATGGATATGTGTTCTGAAAGAAAAGCACTTTTAATTGAAAAATGGAAAAACTATAGAAGTTTTCTTACCTCTCAGGACACTTATAAGGTAAATGGATCCATCAAGGTATTATTTATTCTTGGGGGAAGAAACCAGTTGTTTTCCACTAGGACAAAAAATCTACAATCCTATATTATCGAAAATTTATGGGATATACTTTGTCCTGATTCCGATTTTTATATCGGTTCTTTTGAAACGCTATATCCATTGATGATTAAAAAGACTTTTGATCCGAGATCCTTTTTTTCTTATGGTTTTACTGTCAACCGTGGAACTTTTAATGAAGAATTATTATCCAGATACCATTTCGATTACTACATCAGTAAGTTAGATGATAATGGTCAGATTATGGTTGAGAATAAGATGCCATTGGAGTTCGTAGTGGACGATTATTCCTGTAAAAGTTCGTATGTTTTGTATAAGATGCAGGCTTTTCCATCGTTTCAGTCCACTTTCCAGTTCTTAACCGGAAGGACGATCCGATACTTAATCCTTGTTCGGGATGAACAGGATGCGGTCGAATTGTTAAGCCATTTAGATTTTGATGCAACAAAGTATTTATTTACTACAGGTAAAAGACTTACCAAAGATTCGTTTTACGATGCCTGTTTTAGCGTAAAAAATGATGGTTCTATATTCCATTTCTCTGAGAATGATTTTCGGGTTCCTGTTTTTGAAGCAAAACTATCGTGTTTTTGATTGAAACCGTATTTTTTGAGAATCCTATTCTTTGAAAAAAAATTCCTTTTATTACTTATATTTTTTGTTGTGTTCTTCGTAATATTTAATTGTACAAACTAAATATCTCAAACGAGAACAAGAACATTATAAAGGAGCGTAAGATTATGGAGAAAAGAGATGTAAAAGAAGCTATTTTTGATAGCGAAAAAAAGAAAATGTTGGGTGATATGGCTGAAAGCATGGTAAGAGCCGGGGTAAAGAAAGCAGGAATTGATTACGACAATGCAATCAACCGCTTAAATCAGGTAGATACTGCAGGTATTGTCGATATTCACTGTCATGCCCCACTTTGCAGCATTGATTTTGGTCTGATTTCGGATATACCGACAGGGATTCCATCTACATGCCACGATTTTGTTTTGAACCACAGTTCCAGTAGATTTGTGTTATCCATTTTTCCAGAAGAAGAAAAAATGGTCAACAACATTTATGGAAGGCTTAGAAAACATCACAGAAAATGCTGCATCGGTGAAAAATCACAGTACATGATTCCTGACGTTTTCGTATCAGAGTTTATGCCTTATTACAATGAGCAGCTCACAGTTCATTTACAGTCTGTTAAAGATCAGATCAAGAAGTCATACTCTGAAAGATTGACCGAATTTGCTACTCAGGTTTTAGATGTATCAGAGGGTATCTTTTCGGGAAAGAAAAATGGTCCTGAAACCATAAATAATATACATTGCCAGCTTGACTACTTCAAAAATATGAGTGTTAATTCATATTTATCCAAGCTGAATGTTGACTTGGAAACAAACTTCCCTTCAAACATTATTTCCGATCCGGATTTAAGAGATTTCTTTATCAGAGAACGTCAGGCTTATCTTATTTCCGGGGTGAACGATTTTTGTTATTCCATTTGTGAAAGATTATGGGAAGGTATAACTTCTTATCTGATTACAATTAACAACCCGAATGTAACATCAACACTTCCTGTTGAACATTCAAAAACAGCTTTAAGAAACAAATGTGATGTTGCAGAAAAAAACAATGTAGCCCAGTTCCCTTTCATCACAGAAGCGATCTCTTATGCTAGGTCAGCGATCAAGGAACTTGATGTTTCAGATGCCAACGATTTTTTAGTTGGTGCATTGTCCTTGCTGTATTGTTCGATTCGGGATCTTGAACTGCCAAATAATGATAGTAGTAAATGGACTGCAGGCAGTGATAGTAGTAAAAGTCTTTTCAAGCAGCTTAAATTACCGAAAAATGTTCCAAGCTGGCTTACGGTTGACCTGTTGTTGGATTGATAAGGTAAACTCTAATCAAAAAAAAAGGAGATTCCATATTCATTTATGGAATCTCTTTCTTTTATTTTCCAGTAGTGGAATTTTTAAAATGAAGTTTCTTTCATACTGTTGGTTAATTCATCGTACTGCAGTAAGCTACCATTTTTATCATAGCCTTTTTTCATTCTTTCTATCGTTGAAACATAAAATACGCAGTCGGACGGAAGTTCTTTTAACACCAGTTTCGTAATATCACTGACTGCTGAATCATCCTCTGTAATGATCAGTATGGATGGCTTGATCATATCCTTATTAAAAAAGTATTTCTGCCAACCATTCGTTCTGAAAAACGATCCCAACGTCTTAAAACGATCCGTTAAATCCGATTCTTCTGTACCATATAACACAACCTCAGTAATAATATCTTTGTATACCGGTGGTTCTCCTTCATACTTTAATTTGCAGACATTATTAACCCTTATAATCTCGTTACGCATTACCATGGTCGGTAAAGGTCTGTAAATCTGTAAATTACCAAGACTTCTCATTTTGAGATAATGTTCCGTACTTATGATCATTCTGCGGACGTTCATGGAACTCATACATGGAGATCCGGTATTCCATTTCACCTCATTTTCTGGATAATACACATATTTATCAAGTAATATTCTTCCACCAGATGTCAGACAATAAAAATATTTTGCATCCTTTTCTTTTGGAATCTGTTTTGTCTTATTGTATCTACTTTCTTTGGTGCAAAGGGCAAATCTGTTCAATAATACATTAATGAAACATTTTTCCAATCTTTTCGCTGCATCTTCAATTCCTTCTAATTTACAAAATTCCAAAACCTGTTCTTCGTCTGTGATCAGTGCTTTATATACAAAATTTATGATCTTTAAATCTTCATCATCTATAATATTGTTTTCATATAGGCTTGCAGTTGCCGCTTCATCAATATTTAAAGCCTTTTTGTAATAAAAGATCTGTTTGTAATTACCGTCACATTCACCTTCTAAAAACTTATCTGTTTTCTTTATATACTGTTCCATTTTTACCACTCCTTAACATTCTGCTCGGTCTATAATGTAGCCTTTTAACCTTTTTCTTCCGTTTCCATCCACCTTTTTCGTCCGGATCTTGACCAAAACAAATTCCTCCGTTTTGATCGTATCGACATAAGTAGGAACATTGCATAAAACATCACATTCCGGAGCAATATTCACATAGATTCTGTCGATATAAGAACCTGTTACCCGACCTTTGTATACATTCCCTATACTTATGTTTGAAAAATCAATAATGGATGCTTCACCGACAAACGGTTTTTCTGGCTGTAATAAGATTTCTGAGTTGTCTTTAAATTTCAACAACTTCACCTTTATCTGATCATGTTTATTGTAAACTTCCCTGATTGCTGTTCCGTCCGTTGAAAAATTATGATTTCGCATAAAGCCATAAATCCCATTTATGCTTATAACTGCTCCATGTACGGATTGATAGATGATAATTCCATCTAGGACTTCTCCTGCCTTTAATTTTTCAACGATCGTTGCTTTCTTGATCTCATATGCACGTTTCATGGAACCAAAACAAACATCCGTTTCTGGTTCATAATCCTTTACCGTAAAGGAAACTTCCTCTCCTATTAATGAGATCAAGGTCTTTGCAAAAGGAAAATTGACACATTCATCTTTTTCAATAAAAACCGGATTTTCGTTGCAATCAACGATGATACAATCTGGTTCTGTTCCTTCCGTTCTCCGACAGTATTTTACTTTACCACGAAGTATTACGTTTGCTTCTTTTGCTTTTGCAAAATCCATCTTCATAAAACAACCACTCCTTTCTTTTTTTCATACCTTTCGCATGATTTTTTTTGAGATGAAATACATATTAAGTATATAATTATTTTCCACTTTTTTCAATTTTTTTTACTTTTTATACGCAAATACTTTCCTTACCTTATTGTCTTATATTGACTTTTTAATATATGTGTGGTATACTATTGTATATTATAGAAAGGACTTTGTTATTATGGATTCATTTCGTGTTTTATATAAAGTTGATCATGTTTTATACCGGAATACAGAAAATAATTTCTGTATCTTAAAGGCTAAAAACGTGGAAATAGAACCAGATCAGGATAAATGTTTAAAAACCTACATCATCAAAGGTGTTTTTTCCGGCATACAGGAAAGCGACACCGTAAAAAGTATCTGCACATGGGTAAATGATCCGAAATATGGATGGCAGCTTGTTTCTGAGTTTGCTATGCTGCAGCCGCCATCCAATGTATCAGGCATACGGAATTTCTTATTAAAACATGTGTCTGGGGTTGGTCTTACTACAATCAACCGTGTTATCGCTATGTATCAAAGCCAAACACTTGAAAAAATCAAAGAAAGCCTTTCTAATCTCACCTGTATTCCCGGTGTTTCTCCTAGAAAAGCGGAATTGATTCGATCTCAGGTGCTAAAAAATGAGAAAATGGAAGAATTGGCTGCTTATCTGTTCCAGAATGGTATCACAAATTATAATGATGTTGTAACCATCTACGATGCTTTAAAAGATGATGCAGTGTTAAAATTGAAAACAAACCCATATTGTATCTGTGATTGTACTTCTATTTCAAGACTTCCGCTGGCTGATAAATTAGCTCTGGGTTCTGGGATGAAAGCAGACAACCCAATTCGTATCGAAAAACTTGTATACTATTATTTGTATATAAAAGCCTTTGAGACCGGAAACATGTATGAATATTTTTCTTCTATCGTTACTCATATTGTACCGTTATTGCAGAAGCGAAACCTGTATATCGACCATTTATCGAAAGAAATGATCGAGGTTGCGATCAAGTCTTTATCTGGGCTGAACCAGATTCATACGATTACAAATGAAAAAACAGGCGAACAACAGGTATTTCTATCATCTTTATATCGGATTGAATACGGAATTGCAGATTTTGTCAAAAATCTTAATACCAGTTCTGCTTCCTGTACTGAGGATGATAAAAACAAATTTTTCAAACAGTATATAAAAGATACTGGAATTATACCGGATGAAAAACAGGAACAGGCGGTAGTAAACGCTTACACCAATCGGCTTTCTATTTTGACTGGAAATCCGGGTACAGGAAAAACGCAGACGGTGAAGGCTATTATTTCCTTTATCGAATATATGAAACCAAATGTATCAATCGGTCTTTGCTCCCCGACAGGTAGAGCAGCACAAAGAATGACAGAATTAACCGGACATTCTGCTATGACGATCCATCGTTATCTTGGGCTGTATGGAGAAAATGCCGAGATCGGAGCTGATATTACGGACGACTATGTGATTGTTGACGAATCCAGTATGATTGACGCTCCACTTTTTTACAAGCTGTTGCTTGCAGTATCGAGGTCAAAAGCCGCACTCGTCCTTGTCGGTGACAAGGATCAGTTAGCCCCTGTAGGACCCGGCTTACCGTTTAAAGAAATGATTGAATCCGGTGCAATTCCTACTGTGGTATTAAATAAACTGCATCGTCAGGCAAGCCAAAGCCAGATCAATCTAAATGCGAAAAAGGTATTATCTGGAGTAGACGGAGTTACGGATCGGCTGCTATGTGATCGGGCAAAACAGGATTTTTTTCTTTATCCATTAAGAAATGCATCCGATATTAGAACCACTATCATACGCATTATTGATTCCCTGCTTTCTCTTGGAACAAATATCTCAGATATTATAGTTTTATCCCCAATGAAAAAGTCTGCACTTGGCACTTGGGAATTAAATCGGATGATACAAGACCATGTTAATCCTGCTTCTGCAAATAAGGTTGAAGTTACAGCACATAACTTTATTTTTCGTGTCGGAGATAAAGTTATGCAGATCAAAAACAACTATGAAACCGAATGGACTATTAATCAAAACAATAAACTGGAAAAAGGATTAGGTGTATTTAATGGAGATCTTGGGGTAATACAGGCTATCGACAAAGCAGAAGAAAAACTGCAGATCGGGTTTGATGATGGCAGAGTTGCTATTTACACCTTCGCTATGTTAAGCGAACTGGAACTTGCTTACGCTATGACAGTGCATAAAGCACAGGGTACAGAAATTGGATGTGTAATCATGCCTGTACATTCCTGTCTGGTTAATCTGTCAAGAAATATTATATATACCGCAATTACCAGAGCCAGAGAGCGTTTTATTATTCCCGGTGATCCAAAAGTATTGTATAATGGAATCAATAAAACTGATAATCTCAAAAGAAATACGGACATTAATTTCTTGTTAAATAAGTGATAAAAGAAAGGACATTCATCTCATGCAAACAAAAAACTATAAAACCCCATCTGGTCGGGGCTTGCTTGTGGCAGAAAAGCCATCTGCCATGAATGAAATAAAAAATGTTTATTTTAAAATCAAAGACCAGTTACCTTTTTCTCTTGATTTTACCTGCTGTGTCGGACACGTTATTGAACTTGCACCACTTAACAGCTATCGGGATGATTGGGGCAGCCCTTATAAAAAAGAAGTTCTCCCCATCATTCCTACAGATTCTTTCCCAGAATGGAAATATATCGTTTCAAAGCATAAGTTCTTTGATCCGATCGAAACCTTAGTGAAAAACAATCACTATGATTTTGTCATAAATGCGGGTGATGCAGGACGAGAAGGACAGTTGATACAGGAACGAGTTTATCATTTCTTAAAAATCTCCTGTCCAATCTACCGTTTCTGGGCGGACGATCTGACGGAAGAAACAATAAAAAAGACCTTTTACCATCTAATACCAAATGAAGAATTTAAAAACTTGACAGATGCCGCCTATCTCCGGGCTTATTCCGATTTTCTTGTCGGCATCAATTTTTCAAGGGCTGCCACACTTTCTCTAGAGCGGAATACTGCGATCGGTCGGGTTATGACTGCTGTTTTATCTTTAGTCTGCAGGAGAGAAAATGAAATTGATTCTTTTGTTCCATCAAATTATTATCAGGCAAAGAGTACATTCGTAGATAATGGCGTTTCTTATGTTGGATATTTGATAAATAAGGAACCATTATCTGAGATTGCAAAAAACAGATATGCATTTAAGACCGAGGATGAATTAAAGCAGATATTGAAGGATTTGCCGAAACAGGGTGAGATCACAGAACGAAAAGAACAACAAGCTATATCTTATGCCCCTCATTTATATAACCTTACGGATCTACAGAAGGATTGTTCAAAAAAATTCAACTACACTCCAAAACTCACGCTTGCAACTGCACAAAGCCTGTATGAAAAGAAGCTGCTCTCCTATCCAAGAACCGAAAGTCGTTTTTTAACAACTGCTTCTGCAAAGGATAGCTTGGTTATTTTGAGAAAACTAGCTGTACTTCCAGAGTTCGCACCTTACATCGTTAATATCTTTGGAAATAACGAACATCTGGCAAAAGTATTATCATCCAAGAAATATGTGAATGATAGTAAAGTTTCCGATCATCCTGCCTTGATCCCGACTGGTGTTATACCGGATTTTAGTTCCCTGTCAAAAGAAGAAAAAAATATTTTTTCCCTGGTGTTAAAAAGACTGATTGCGATATTTATGCCGCCTTATGTTGCCTGCCTTACCACAGTTACGACTGCTTGCGGATCTTTGAACTTTGAAACCAAAGGGCTAAGAACCGTTCAAAATGGATGGAAAGACTTATATCCAGATGGTAATAGCGGAGCCAATAAGGATAATAATAAGGGAAATTCTGACTTTAACAGTAAAATTCCACCAGTGTCAAATGACAAGACTGTTGTCATTCAATCCGCAGAGGTTGAAACAAAAGAAACAACACCACCAAACAGATACACCTATGAATCCTTGTTACAGGATATGGAATTTGTTGGAAGAAAGATCACAAATGAAAACTACATCTCTATTCTGAAAGAATGTGCAGGGCTTGGAACTCCTGCAACAAGAGCTGAAATAATAGACAAGTTGTTAAGGGATAAATACCTTACATCTTCCGGTAAAACGCTCTCTCCTAGCATACAGGGAACCCAGTTAATTGATTCTTTATCTGGTTTTGACATTATATCTCCAGAACTTACTGCAAAATGGGAGCTGGCTCTAAAGAGGGTGGAAAACGGAGATCTTGCATATGACACCTATTACTCTGACCTTTGCGATTATGTAAGGGATCAGACCGGAAAATTATTAACACTAACACCTCTTGGTGCTTATTATACCGAACTTTATAACAAATGTCCGAAGTGTAACAGCCAACCTATTATTTATGCAGATGGCTGGAGATTCGCAATCTGTCAGGGTGTAACTGAAAAAGATTCAGATGGAAATAAGGCTTGCGATTTTGTTTTGCCGAAAGAATATTGCGGGAAAAAATTATCAAAGAAAGAAATGGTTGAAATTTTATCCGGTGGAAAATCCAATGCAGCAACCCTAAAATTTAAAAATGGGAAAACCATATATGGATCTGTAGAACTGGATGAAAACCTTAGATTGAAAACATCCTTGATTGAGGTTGGGTTATGTCCTTTCTGTAATCGACATGTTGTTAAGGGTTCAAATTCTTTCTACTGTTCCGGCAATCTCATTAAGGACGAAGATGGTAAGAAAGCCTGTGAGTTTTCTATTTCTAATAAGATTGGTACTACGAAAATCTCTGATTCAGCAATCGCAGAGATTTTGGATACTGGAGAGACATCAAAACCATATACCGTTACTTGGAACAGCGGTAAGACCTATAGTGGTGTCCTTGCTTTGAATAAGGACAAGACAAGGGTAGAAATCAAGGAATTTACCCCGGTTTCGATTATGGATTGTCCATACTGTGATAATGGTACGATTATGGAAGGTGGATTATTTTATTTCTGTAATCATATTGCTCCAACAGGCACTTGCAAATTCAAGATCTATAAACAATACATGGAAGCTAAAATTTCAGTTGCAGACATCAAAAAACTGGCATCTGGAAAAACCATTAAGAAAAAGTTGACATTTAATGGGAAAGAGATTCGGGAAAAAGAATTACATTATGATGCAGATACCGGAAAATTAAAATGGTAAAGAAAACCACCCTACGTTACGTTGGTCTTGTAATCGTAGGGTGGTTTTTTCGATTATAGAGATTCTACATACTTTTTCAAAAATGAGAATAGTGAATTTCCGAGTTTTTCTGGATTCACTCCACAAAAATACGTTTCATACATATTTTTAAATCTTTCCCATAAATTTTCTATTGTACGTTTATCTCCGATCAGAAAATTTATTACAAATATTCTGTTTTTTCTGGCAAATCGAACCGCCTTTTGCACATCTGCTTCATTGCATCCGCTTGGAAGTCCATCTGATATTACAATCAGTATTTTGTTCTCTTCCGGACGCTTTATCAGCTCTAAAGCGGCACAATAGATTGAGTAAGCATCATTATTACATCCTCTTGGGTAATTTCCACTTGCTCGGTAGGATTCTGCATACGATATACTTGCATCGTTATCATCCCATTCCTTTATCACATCATGGTAGACAGAATTTCCAGTTGCATAAAAAGCAACCTCTTTTAAAGGCATAACGTCTTTTAATGTTGATTCTACTTCTGAGAGTGCTTCGATTGCAAGATTTTCCTTGAAACTGGAATCCATAGAACCCGAATTGTCCTTCAAGATATAGCAGCATGTTTCAAGATCTGATGGTATTCCACCTTCTTTAAAGACATTTGGTTTTCCGGTACAGAAAAGTCCGAGTGCATTTACATCTAAAGAACCACTAAACAATTCTACTCGTTCCTCTGTTTCCTTTGCCTTTATGATGTTTTTGATCTTCTGGCGTGTTCTTGATGCCCGGATCTTGATAGGCTCTGATGTCGCTACTTTCCGTTTGTAAGTCTTACTTCTTGCGTTCTCATGGAAATTGGACTGGAATAAGTCTTTGTTTACGGAATTTATATCATCTGCTGTCAATGAATATTTTCCATTTTCCTCGTTCTTGTTCGATAACTCAATTCCTTTTCTTGCCTGCTCTAAATCCTTTGAAATCTCACGGTCTGTTTCCGATTCAATTCCTTCCATTTTATCTGAAAGTATTTCCTCTATAGATTCCTGTATCTGTTCAGATTTTTTATCTGATCCGGTATCAATTTTGGATTGCATACTTTCATTTAGGTTGGATTCGTTCTGGTCTTTTCTTTGGCTGCTCATCTGGGAATTATCACCTACCATTGTTCCACTAGATGATTCCGATTCACCATCCATCTGATCTTCTGGTGAAGAATCTTCCATTTTGTTTAGCTGCAATGGATTATCTCCGGAATTATTGTCTGCTTTTTGATACTTCGTTCCGTTATCTTCATTGCCATCCTTACCCTGTTTCGTTTTAGATGCGTCTGTATCGCTTTCTCCCGGCTTTTCTCCCATTTCTGGACTATTTGTACCGGATTCATCATTTTGTCCGTTATTTGAGCCTTTATCCGGCTTTGAACCCATATCGTTTTCAGACACTTTTCCTATCTGGCTGCTTTTCTTTTCAGACTGTCCATCTTTCGGTGTCTGTTCCTGCTCTGATTTACCTTCATTGCCATTACTTGAACTGTCACCATTTGATTCGGGCTGCTCTTGGGGTTCTTTTCCCTGATCCTTTTTTGTTCTAAGGTCGATGATATAATCCGGTTTTTTTCCTGTATTATCTCCTTCTTCCTTTGCATTATCCGTTAAGATTGCAATAATGGGACCATTTGGTTTTTCCGTTCCATCCTCATTTGCCTTATAATTATCAGAATTAATGTGATTCTTTTCTGCCATCTGTTTTATAGCTTCAAGCAGTTCCTTTATCTGTTCTTCTGTTAATCCGGCAAAAAGATCTACTAAATCCGGGGCAATAATTTCAACCATCTGGTCTGTATATTTTTTCCCCTCGGTTAATGTATTGGATAAAACGAAGTTTCCAATTAAGGATTCACACTTTTTTAAGTTATCTACTACCGACTGCTCTGCTCTTTTGTGAAACTCTTTGGGATAAATACCCATTGTCGCAATAATATTGAACCCGTCTAAGTAACTATTAATCTTATTCGGATATTGTTCCCCAGTATCTTCCATCCAGTTTTTTATGTTGTACCAATCCCGGTACTTTATTATGCCAGGCTTATTGTTACACAGGATATTTTCTATCCTTCCATCTTCAATACAATTCATAAAATACTGAACAAATTCTACTACGGCTTTTTTATAAAGAGTAATCCCCTTTGCCTTTGCTTCTTTTTCAAAAATAAAACACGCACTAAGTATACATTCTTTATATTTATTAAAATCCGTGTATAAAACATGAGAACACTCATGGTATAGTAGAAATTTTAAAACACGCAGTAAATCTTTAAGATTCATCTGTTTTGCTTCTGCTTCGGTAACTGATACCATAATTGTATCCTCATTATTGGTAAACGATCCGTAATCTCCAATTTTTACATAAAGATTGAAACGGTTCATAACGTCAGTACCAAGGTAAGAATACGCTAATTTAATAAGGATTGCGTTTTTTACTCGCTCAACCCATTTTGTTAATTTGTCAATGTTCATTTCTTTTCCTTTCTAGGTGCTATAAGATTCTACCCTTATAGCACCATGCTTCTTATTTTCCTGCAACTTTTACTTGATCTGATTGTCTACAGCTTCCATCAATACCTCTAACTCATCACTGTTTTGTACTGTATTTACTACACATTCCTCAACAGCTTCGGTGATCGTATACCCAAGTGCTATTGCTTCTACTGCACGCTTGAATCCTCTGACATTCAGACTTCCTTCTGATACCTGACCGGAATCCACCAAATTCATAAACTCCCCATAGATATTGTTAAGAGTTGTATAGGTTTCATCCGGTAATGGGAAGATCGGTTTTGCCTGCTTTAACAGAGCGGTTATATTCGGTGTCTTATCAAGGATGATGCAATCACATCTTGACATCAACGCTCCATTTTGCTGCTGAGTTCCGATGTATTCCCCACCAAGCGTATTCTGTGTTGCTCCAACGATCAGGCTTTTCGATATAGGTACATTTCCCATATCGGTGATGTACATATAATCTGTGTGTCCGTCAATAATATCGTTGATTGCTGATGCTAACGTGTTAGGATCAGAATAATTCATCTCGTTTAAAAGAAGTATTACTCCAACCCCTTCATTTGCAAGCATCATAGCCTTTGTGATCTGCCCTGGAGAAAGCACCAAGGATGGTGACATTGCCTTACTGACCTTTTCTACAAATTCTGATGCTTCGTCTAACCACTTATATCCATTGTTGTCAATATTGGCTGTGACGGATAAAAATGCACTTGCTCCATCTTTATTGATTCCGTCTTTCAACGTATTATCGGTACTGGCATGACCGAAAATATCTGCACTTGTCATTCTCTTTGAACAGGTCAGAGAGATCAACTGACAGTTTAGCAGCCATGCAACTGTTTCCCAAGCGACATTTTTTCCTGTTGATTTATGTCCTTGTAAGATCAGGTTATGACCACAGATGATATGGACAAGCATTTTCTCAATCAGTTTTTTTGTCGCTGATCCGGTATTTCCAACCCCTTTGTAAGTCGTTTCCGGTTTTTTGATGTTACATCCATCTGGCTGCCTACGAATCTGATTCAGATATAGTAAGAAAATCGGGTTTTCCTTTAATATCCCTTGTGATTTTAAATAACGCACACGTTCATCCAGTTCTGCTTCTTCAAGAATCCCAAGGTCTATAATGTCCTTTTCATCCCTGATCCCAAGGTTGTTTACTGTCGTCTTTTTACATTCAGCTTCGGTTTCTTTTTCAACGACTTCTAAAATCAAAGCCTTTCCGGTTTTTCCAACGATATAACACACGCAATTTTTTATAGCTTCTAGTTCCTCTATTGCTGCATATGTTATTTCTACTGAATCTTTCACTTCCTTTTCGCCGCCTTTGTTGTCCTTGCTTGAAATTTTGGCTACAAGGTCGTTTTCCTGACACGAAGGATTCTTAT
>ENA-OOZQ01000086-OOZQ01000086.1-human-gut-metagenome-genome-assembly--contig:-NODE-86-length-84142-cov-6.943868_pt1 | contig 84142 bp, 87 predicted proteins | sample MGYA00241188_ERZ501399 | MGnify/ENA primary metagenome ERZ501399 (study PRJEB25962, sample SAMEA2042658) | human gut metagenome | biome: human gut; feature: human-associated habitat; material: faeces... | reverse complement strand
AACTCGCGACCCTAACCTTGGCAAGGTTATGCTCTACCAACTGAGCTATTTCCGCGTTTTGTTTTAACGGGTGCAAAGATAAGCCATTTTATAATACCAACCAAACTTTACACCCATTTTTTTATTCACAATCGTAAAATTCCCTCTATTTCGGTCAATTCTGCATCAGTAAAGGCCAAATTATCCAACGCATGAAGATTATCTGCCAGCTGTTTTACAGAACTTGCCCCCACAATAACAGAGGTCATCCGTTCGTCTTTCAACACCCATGCCAATGCCATCTCAGCCAAAGTCTGCCCACGGCGTACAGCCACCTCATTCAGCCGACGTGCTTTTTCCACTTTATCTTCTGTCACTTGGTCTACTTTCAAAAACCCAGTAGCACGAGCCGCACGAGAGTGCTCCGGAATACCATGCAAATATTTATTGGTCAGCAATCCTTGTGCCAAAGGCGAAAATGCAATAAAGCCGGAGCCTTGTTCAGCGGCCAACGGCAATACCTCCTCCTCCACAGCACGATCAAACATACTATAACGATATTGGCTGATCAAACACGGCACACCGGCACTTCTCAATATTTCATAAGCCACCTTTGCCTGCATAGGCGGATACTTTGAAATACCCACATACAATGCTTTTCCTTGCTTCACTATATCAATCAACGCTTGCATCGTTTCCTCAACCGGGGTCACGCCATCATAACGGTGACTATAGAATATATCAAAGTAATCCAAACCGGTACGGCACAGGCTTTGGTCGATACTGGCCATTAAATTCTTACGCGAACTGTTTCCCCCATAAGGTCCATTCCACATTTCGTGTCCTGCTTTTGAGGAAATAATCAATTCATCACGGTAACCTTGGAAATTCTCCTTCAGAATTTTACCGAAATTAATCTCAGCACTTCCCGGAACAGGGCCATAATTATTAGCTAAGTCAAAATGTGTAACCCCGCTATCAAAAGCATATTTAATCATATCGGTTGCTACACCAAAATCGTCCACACTACCAAAGTTATGCCACAAACCTAAAGAGATACGAGGTAAAAGCAAGCCGCTATTTCCGCAGTATTTGTACTGCATTTTGCTATAACGGTCTGCCGAAGGTTGATATTTCATGCTATTACGTTTTACAATTATTTCTATCTACCTAAAAGGCTTCGTTCAGCCTGTTCCATGACTGAGAAATTAAATCCGTCCACTACTTGCCGCATCAAGCTTTCGATCCTGTCATTACACAAATTACCGATACTACCCTCATGAGTATGATGCACCTTCTTGTCATGGGTGAACTTGCCGGCTTCTATGTCCAGGCCAACCTTTTTATAAGCATCACGGAACGGCATACCTTCAGACGCCAAACGGTTGACCTCTTCCACACTAAAGATATAAAGGTAACGGTCATCATCCAGAATATGTTCGTTGATTTTAATTTTGTCCATAATATAGGCAGCCATTTGCAGACATTCCTTCAACTCCCGGAACGCAGGCAAGAAAACTTCTTTTATAATCTGCAAATCACGAAAATACCCCGAAGGCAAATTATTCATTATCATCATAATCTGCTGAGGAAGAGCCTGCAGCTTGTTGCATTTTGCCCGTGTCAATTCAAAGACATCAGGGTTCTTTTTATGAGGCATTATACTGGAGCCGGTAGTACATTCATCCGGAAGTTTTACAAAGCCAAAGTTTTGGCTACTGAACATACAAGCGTCAAAAGCCATTTTAGAAACTGTCCCAGCAATAGAAGCCAAAGCAAAAGCCACATTACGTTCCATCTTACCACGCCCCATCTGCGCATACACCACATTATAATCCATCGAATCAAATCCCAACAAGCGGGTGGTCATCTCACGATCGAGCGGAAAAGAAGAACCATACCCGGCAGCAGAGCCCAACGGATTGCGGTTACACATTTTGAATGCAGCCTGCAGAAACATCATATCGTCCACCAGACTCTCAGCATACGCGCCAAACCACAAGCCAAATGAAGAAGGCATCGCTATCTGCAAATGAGTGTAACCCGGCATTAACACATCCTTATATGTATTGCTTTGAGAAATCAGCACATGAAAAAGTTGCTCCACCTCTTCGGCCACTTCTTTTAATTCCGCACGAGTAAACAGCTTCAAATCCACCAACACCTGGTCATTGCGTGAACGTCCACTATGAATTTTCTTTCCGACATCTCCCAACTTACGCGTCAACATCAATTCTACTTGCGAGTGTACATCCTCTATACCATCCTCTATTACAAACTCTCCCTTTTCGGCAGAAGCATAGATATTCTTTAATTCCGCTAATAGCATTTCCAATTCTCCGGCTGTAAGCAAACCGATACTTTCCAACATGGTGATATGTGCCATTGAGCCCAATACATCGTGTTTAGCCAGATAAAGGTCCATTTCACGGTCACGTCCTACAGTAAAACGATCTATCTCCTCATTTACCCGGACATTTTTTTCCCAAAGTTTCTGTGCCATATTTGTCTTTATTTTTAATAAGGAATCATCGATAACATCTCAGCCAGTTTATCCACACCATCCTGTAAAGGTTTAGCAACCATCGCCTTCATAAACATATTCACTTCTGCACGAATAGTTACTTTCAGTTTTGCCTGCCCAGCCTCTACAGGCAAAATCTGAATCCACAAATTCATAGGGACCGGAGATTTTTCACTTTCGAATTTAACACATTTATAAGGTTCACGTTCTATAATACGCAAAGTAATGCTTATGCCTTGTACCGTAAAACTTAAAGAGTCACTGTCGAACTCCATACCTTGTACCTTGTCGGCCAATTTATCACGTACAGATTCCAAGTTACTTAAATCCGACAACTTATTAAACACCTGCTCCTGACTATAAGGAACATATTTCACACCACTCTCAAATTGTGCCATAATACCTGCTCTCTAAAAACACGAAAAGAACAATCCGGAAATCCATAAAAATTCCCGAACGGTTCTCTTCATATTATATTTGTTTTAAAACTATAACTTATTTGCCTGCCTCCCAATGAGCCGGATCCTTTCTCCAATTATCCAAAACCGGAACATCCTCTTCATTAATATATCCGGTCTTCAAGGCTGAATCCAATACAGCTTCATAATTAGTCAGAGTAACCAAGTTCACTTTTGCTTCCTTGAACGCTTCAATTGCCACTGGGAAACCATAAGTAAATGCAGCGACCATACCAATCACTTCACATCCGTCACGACGGATAGCTTCAACAGCTTTCAAACTGCTGCCGCCAGTTGAAATCAAGTCCTCAATAACTACGACTTTCATACCAGGACGAAGTTCACCTTCAATCAGGTTTTCCAAGCCATGGTCTTTCGGAGTAGAACGAACATACACAAACGGCAGATTCAACTCTTCAGCCACCAAAGCTCCTTGAGGGATAGCCCCTGTCGCCACACCGGCAATAGCATCTACCTGACCGAACTTCTCCAGGACAATACGGCTAATCTCAAGTTTCACAAAATTACGAAGAGAAGGATACGAAAGAGTTTTGCGGTTATCACAATAAAAAGGCGACTTCCAGCCGGACGCCCAAGTAAAAGGATTAGCCGGCTGCAACTTGATAGCCTTAATCTTCAGTAATTTCTCTGCGAATAATTTTTCTAAAGTCTTCATAACTCAACTATATCTGATAAATATTGTGCAAAAATATAGAAATACATCGAGATAATGAAAAATCGGACAAGGTATTTTTCTAAAAAATAGTTGTTGTTATCAGGATTCCCCTGCCAATGCCAAAGTAAGCACACTGATACGTAATCCGGGTATGCCACGAAAGGCATCAGCGCAAGAAACAACCGTAGCCCCTGTTGTCAGCACATCATCCACCAACAAAAGATGCTTTCCTTCCAAGCTGTCAGGGAAAATACAGGCAAACAAATTTCGCACGTTTTCCCATCTTGCATATTGTCCTTTATGCGTCTGTGTGTCAGTATACCTGCTTCTTATCACAACTTTAGTATCCATAGGAATACCTGTCACCACCGAAACTCCTCTTGCCAGGCATTCGCTTTGGTTATACCCCCTTAAACGTTTTTTACGTTGATGCAACGGAACAGGAACAATCAAATCTATCCCATCAAAAAAATGAGAGCACATAAGTTCAGATGCCATCATCCGCCCCATCACTTCACCCACTTCTTGATTACCATGATATTTCAGTTCGTACAACAACTGTCGGACATTTCCTCCCTTTGCATAATAAAGAAAAGAGGTGGCATGCTCCACCGGTATTTTTCCCCAGAAATTACATTCTACAATATTATCTTTCCGTAAATGAAATTGAGTACGCGGAAGCCCCGACAAGCATTTCAAGCAAAGCACTCTCTCCCCTGATATAAGCTGCCGCCCACAAAGCAGACAACTATGAGGGAAAAATAAATTCCAAAGATCAGTCCAGATAGACATCATCTTCTCCGGTTTGTTTCACACAACGACAAACAGCCTCCATTTCAAATCCTCTACCAACTGCAAAACGAATCAATTTCCCATTCCGTTCGTATTCCGTACATGCTTTCACACTTCTTCTTTTCTGCTCGATCAAACCAGATAGTATCTCCATATATTCCCGCTCATCTACCTCCTCCAATCCTTTGGCTATAACATCCGCAGGGATTTTCTTCATGCGCAAAGCCTGGCAGATTTTCACTCTACCCCATTGGTTAAAGCGATATTTATCGCGAACAAAAGCCGAGCAAAAACGCTTCTGGTCAATGTATCTCTCATCCTGCAAATGCCGAACGATTTTCTCCATCATTTCCGGAGTGGCTCCCCATTGTGACAATTTAGCCTCTACATCTACTACACAACGCTCCATTGAAGAGCAATAAGTTTCTGCCTTATACCTCAAATCATTCTCACTTAATTCTCCCTTCATCTTATTTCTCCGCTTTTATCATTCTATCATTTTGAAAGAGATCTTTTCTCAATTCTATATTTTTGTATTCCAAACCTGCCAACATATCCACCGTTTCCCGACCGTATTCCTGATTAATTTCAAAATAAAGCCTTCCACCAGACACTAGCATATCCCTACCCAATTCTGCTATTTTCCGATAAAACAACAACGGACTATCATCCGGCACAAACAAAGCCAATTCCGGCTCCCATTCCAAGACATTAGCACTCATATCCGCCCTCTCCTTTTCTGTAATATAAGGTGGATTGCTGACAATGACATCAAACCGCTCACCTGCAGGAGAAGCAAGCAGCACATCCCTTTGCTCAAGAGTTACACGAACGCCGTTCCGCCTGCAATTACGTTCCGCAACTTGCAACACCTTTTCTGAAACATCCCATGAAACGACCTCCGCCTCTTCCAAATTCTTGGCCAAAGAGACAGCGATGCAGCCGCTCCCCGTACCAATATCCAATATTCTAACCCGACCATACTTATGCTCCCGTATAATCCAGTCTACCAACTCCCCTGTTTCCGGACGTGGAATCAATACATGTTTATTCACTTCAAAAGTAAGGCCATAAAATTCTTCCGTACCTATTATGTATTGAATAGGTTCCAGTTTTTGCAGACGAACCAGAATATCATCCAGCTGTTTCCGCTCATTCACCGAAAAAGTAGTATCTTTGCCTGCATACAATTCAACAACAGACATGCCGAAGACTTGTGTAAGCAGCAATTTAGCCATAGGCACAAGTTCTGAATCAGGGTAATATCCCTGCAAGGTTTGTTTTATGTAAGATACAACAGGATTCATAGTGTCATTTTATATGCAAAAGTAAGAATTTAAACAAGATCGTTATGACAAAAGATGAAAAATATATTTCCCGTTGCCTGCAACTGGCATACAACGGACTTTGTAACACAGCCCCTAATCCGATGGTAGGTGCTGTCATTGTATATCACGACACCATTATTGGAGAAGGCTACCACATCCGTTGCGGAGAGGCACATGCCGAAGTAAACGCCATACGTTCCGTTAAAGACGAAAATCTTTTGAAGGAATCAACCATATACGTAAGTCTGGAACCATGCTCCCATTATGGAAAAACCCCTCCCTGCGCCGACCTGATTATAGAGAAGAGAATCCCCAAAGTCGTAATAGGCTGCATAGACCCGTTTTCCCAAGTAGCCGGCAGAGGCATCGAGAAACTGCGCAAAGCCGGCATTGAAGTAACCGTAGGCGTCTTAGAAGAGGAATGCCGGCACCTGATAAGACGCTTCATAACATTCAACACGCTCAAACGCCCATACATAACCTTAAAGTGGGCAGAATCCGCTGATGGCTTTATCGATATAAACCGCACAGGAGGAAAGCCGATCATACTTTCCAATCCGCTGACCAGCATGCTGGTACACAAAAAACGCGCCGAACATGACGCTATATTAGTAGGACGACACACGGCATTACTTGACAATCCCTCCCTATCCACCCGGAATTGGTACGGCAAGCATCCCGTGCGTCTGGTAATAGATAAAGAATTGACATTACCCCGAGATTTGGAACTTTTCAACGGCAAAATAAAGACATTCGTGTTTACCCGGGAATCCCCCTGTCAGCCAAACGCATTAACAGAATACATATCGTTGGATTTCAACAAAGATATCCTGCCGCAAATAATGGAAGTATTATATCAGAAAAAAATACAATCACTTCTAGTAGAAGGCGGAAGTATTTTATTACAGTCTTTCATAGACTCCGGCTTATGGGATGAAGCCTTCATAGAAAAGGCTCCACTACGCTTAAACAATGGAATACAGGCACCTTCTATTCAAAAAAAACACTTTAAACTGAATAAAATATACTTTGGAAGAGAAATAATGCATGCCGTCCATTCACAAATTCAAAGATAAAATGTGGCTGATTGACCGAGAAAAAGGGCTGGTTTATCTATAAATTAATATAAAACTTGTCCCAAAACTTCTATATAGAAAAAAATCTTCCTACTTTTGCGACTTGTAACAATAGACTCATTTGCAAATGAAAATAAAGTTTTTGACTGTCATCACAAGTCTGCTTGCTGCGGCTTTTATGATTACATCTTGCTTGGACGACAACGAAGTAGAAACAGAATATAGTTCAGAATCAAGCATTACCTCTTTTGCTATAAAAGATAAAATTGAAACTCAATATACCGAAAAGGTTAATGGCAAAGACACAACGCTGACATTCACCGTTGATGGTACCAAATACCCTTTTGCCATCGACCAAGGCACAAGACATATCTACAACGTAGACTCCCTGCCAGTCGGTACAGACATCAGCAAAGTCGTAGTCAGCATAAAATCAGACGGTATTGGCATTTTTATTGTCGCTGAGGACAAAGATTCGTTGTGGAATGATACCGACTCCTTGAATTTCGAAAAGCCTGTCCAATTTAAAGTTATGGCGATGAGCGGAGTCTATGGACCTATTTATAAAGCCGAGATTAATGTACATAAACAAGTTCCCGACTCATTGCAGTGGAGCCATAGAGGAAGTAGTTTCGACAACACTATCCAAGCACAGAAAGCAGTCACATTAGGGGATTATATTTATGTTTTCGCACAGCAAGACAATGGCACCGCTGTTACAAGCACCCACATCAATGACGGAAAAACCTGGACGCCCTTACAGGCTTTACCTGAAAATATGCAAAATGCGGACTATTCTTCTGTCATGGCATGGGGAAACCAATTATACATACTTGCCGACAATGACCTGTACTGCTCCTCTGACGGAAAAAGCTGGAGCAAGATGGGCACTAACACCAAATTCGAGAAGCTGATTGCCGGTGTTCATTCAGAACATAACTGCAAATTGTACGCCATAGACACCAACAATCATTTTATGGAAAGCACGGATGCTCTGGTTTGGGATACTAATGGCGAGGTTCCGGCCAATTTCCCGAAAAATCAGTTATCATACACAGCTTACCCGTTGGTAACCAATAAATTCATAGACCGTATGGTACTAATGGGAGAAAATCCCATTGCGACCGACACGACCTCTACTGTATGGACCAGACTGACTACAGAAGACAGTTGGGCAGATTATCCTACAGCCGCATACGATAGTTTTTATTGTCCCAAGCTGGCTAATATAGCCATGATTCATTATAACGACCAATTATACGCTTTCGGTGGTCCGGGTAAAAGTTTCGGTAAGGACATTCCCGCTTTCAGCCGATTCTACGGGTCAACGGATCAAGGCATTACATGGAAACCTGTTTCAAGATATGTATTCTTCCCTACAGAATTCACAGATCTATACAACCAGGCAGACGGCAACTATTCTTATGTCGTAGACAAGAATAACTTCTTGTGGATTATATGGAGCCGAAGCGGAGAAGTATGGAGAGGACGAATCAATAAGTTGGGATTCGATTCCAAGGAATAAAGTCAAAGAGAGTCATATAAAATAGATTGCGACATGCCATATAGAGAGCAAATAGACAAAAGCCGTATACCTGCCCATGTAGCCATTATAATGGATGGAAATGGAAGATGGGCTAAACAACGTGGACAGGCGCGCAGCTTCGGACATCAAGCCGGTGCAGAAACTGTACACATCATAGCAGAAGAAGCGGCTAGACTGGGAGTCAAATACTTGACACTATATACTTTCTCTACCGAAAACTGGAATCGCCCGGTAGATGAAGTCGCTGCTCTGATGAGTCTTCTGATGGACTCCATTGAAGAAGAAACTTTCATGAAAAACAACATCAGTTTTCGCATTATCGGTGATACGGCAAAGTTACCGGTAGAAGTTCTGGAACGATTGAACCAATGCATTGAACGCACCTCAATCAATACCGGTATGTGTCTGACACTTGCTTTAAGCTACTCTTCCAAATGGGAAATAACAGAAGCGGTAAGACAAATAGCGGCCAAGATTCAAAACGACAAACTAGCCATTGAGGACATCGATGACAATTTGATAAGTGCACATTTAAGTACAAACTATATGCCCGACCCGGATTTGCTTATACGTACCGGAGGAGAAATCCGCCTTAGCAACTATCTGCTTTGGCAATGTGCTTATTCCGAACTATATTTTTGTGAAACGTTCTGGCCGGACTTCCGCGAAGAAGAATTTTGCAAAGCCATTTATGATTATCAGAAAAGAGAACGCCGTTTCGGCAAAACCAGTGAACAAATATAAAGTTAGATAAAATGCTATATCGTATTTCACTTATACTATTAACGCTTACATGCCTATTTTGCTTTTCAACAGGCAGTTACGCCCAAGAAGCAAACGTAGAAGAAAACGACAATCCAGTCATACTTTATTCCGGAACGCCCAAGAAGTATGAAATCGGCGGAATCAAAGTAGAAGGCGTAAAAAACTATGAAGATTATGTATTGATCGGACTTTCAGGACTATCGGTAGGACAGACCATTGTTGTTCCGGGAGATGACATCACCACAGCTGTAAAACGTTATTGGCGACACGGACTGTTCTCGGATGTACAAATCCTAGCTGAAAAAATTGTTGGAGACAAGATCTATTTAAAAATCATCCTGACCCAACGTCCACGTATTGCCGACATTCGTTACCACGGCGTAAAGAAAAGCGAGCGTGAAGATTTGGAAGCCAAACTAGGTTTGGTAAAAGGAAGCCAGATTACTCCCAACTTGATAGACCGTGCTAAAATATTAATCAAGAAACATTTCGATGAAAAAGGTTTTAAAAACGCCGAAGTGACCATCGTTGAGCGTGATTTGGCTGACAATAAGGACCAAGTGGATGTTGATGTGATGATTGACAAGAAAGAAAAGGTGAAAGTCCACAAGATCACCATTGACGGCAACACCGTGTTAAGTGACAAGAAGTTAAAACGCGTCATGAAGAAGACGAATGAGAAAAACAAACTTGTCAACCTTTTCCGTACCAAAAAATTCATTGAAGAGAAATACGAAGAAGACAAACAGCATATCATCGACAAATACAACGAATTAGGTTACCGCGACGCACAAATTGTTGTGGACAGTGTTTCTCCGTACGATGACCGTACCGTCGACGTGTACATGAAAATAGAAGAAGGTGACAAATACTATCTGCGCAACGTGACCTGGGTAGGTAACACCATTTATGCTTCGGACTGGCTGAACGAACAGCTCCGTATGAAAAAGGGAGATGTTTATAACCAGAAATTAATGACCGAGCGTCTGACCGGTGATGAAGATGCTATCGGTAACTACTACTATAATAAAGGATACGTTTTCTATAACCTTGACCCCGTAGAAGTAAACATAGACGGCGACTCCATTGATTTGGAAATGCGTATTCAGGAAGGTCCTCAGGCCTCTATCAGCAAAGTGCGTATCAACGGTAACGACCGTTTGTATGAAAACGTAGTACGCCGTGAGTTAAGAACCAAGCCGGGAGATCTGTTCAGCAAAGAAGCATTGGAACGTTCTTATCGTGAGATAGCCCAAATGGGACACTTCAACCCTGAAAATATCCAGCCGGATGTACAACCGGACCCGACCAACGGTACGGTAGACATCAACTGGAACCTGGAGTCCAAAGCAAACGACCAGGTAGAATTCTCGGCAGGTTGGGGACAAACCGGTGTTATCGGTAAATTAAGTTTGAAGTTCACGAACTTCTCTATGGCCAACTTGTTCCATAAGAGTGACAACTACCGCGGATTCCTGCCACAGGGTGATGGACAGACATTAACCATCAGCGGACAGACCAACGGTAGTTATTACCAGTCATATAGTGTATCGTTCTTTGACCCATGGTTTGGCGGAAAACGTCCGAATTCATTCTCTGTTTCGGCTTTCTACTCCATACAGACAGATATCAGCAGTAACTACTATAACTCAGCTTATATGAATAATTACTACAATTATTACAGCGGTTATGGAAATTATTATGGCGGATATAATAACAACTACGAGTCTTTTTATGACCCCGATAAATCTATCCAGATGTATGGAGCATCTATCGGTTGGGGTAAGCGTTTGAGATGGCCGGATGACTATTTTACCTTGTCAGCCGAACTTTCTTACCAGCGCTTTATTTTGAAAGACTGGAGCTACTTGTATATCAAGTTGAACAACGGAGAATACATGTCAACCGGTAATTGCAACAACCTGAGTTTGAATCTGACTTTGGCACGTAACTCTACGGATAACCCGATTTTCCCGCGTCGCGGTTCTGAATTCTCGGCTTCCGTACAGCTGACTCCTCCGTACTCATTGTTCAGTAACAAGGACTACTCGGTATACGGTAAAGATGATTATGATGAAGCGGCAAGTATGTTCAACTGGATTGAATACCACAAATGGAAATTCAAATCAAAGACCTATACCGCTCTTACAGGAGGTCAGAAATGTCCGGTTATCATGACACGTGCAGAGTTCGGCTTGCTGGGTCACTATAACAAGTACAAGAAATCACCTTTTGAAACATTCTATATGGGTGGTGACGGTATGACAGGCTATAGCACCAGCTACGCTTCCGAAACCATTGCACTGCGTGGTTACGAAAACGGTTCATTGACTCCTTATGGTAGTGAAGGCTATGCTTACGTACGTTTAGGTGCAGAATTAAGATACCCGTTGATGTTGGAAAATTCGACCAGTATCTATGCACTAGGCTTCATTGAAGGAGGTAACGCATGGACAGATGTAAGCAAATTCAATCCGTTCCAGTTGAAACGCTCGGCAGGTGTCGGTGTCCGTATCTTCCTGCCGATGATTGGTATGATGGGTATTGACTGGGCATACGGTTTCGACAAGATTAACGGATCCAGCCAGTATAGTGGAAGCCAGTTCCACTTTATCCTGGGACAAGAGTTTTAATAACTAAAAACAATGTGATTATGAAAAAGGCTATCCTATTATCTCTATTGTTTGTGGCTTGTGTATTCACAGCCAGCGCTCAAAAGTTCGCCTTGATTGATATGGAATATATCCTGAAGAATATTCCTGCATACGAACAGGCGAATACCCAACTGAATCAAGCTTCACAACAATATCAAAGTGAGGTGGAAGCAAAAGCAAAAGAAGCGGAAGCACTTTATAAAGAATACCAGAAAGCCTCGGCTTCCCTGTCGGCCGCACAGAAAACGCAAAGAGAAGAAGCGATTGTAGCAAAAGAAAAGGAAGCAGCCGAACTGAGAAAGAAATATTTCGGTCCCGAAGGAGAAATGGCCAAAAAACAAGAGGCATTGATCACACCAATTCAAGATAAAATCTATGAAGCGGTAAAACAGATTTCAGAGCAAAAAGGATATGCGGCAGTAGTGGACAGAGGCTCCGCCCAAAGCATTATTTTCGCATCTCCAAGCATTGATATCAGCAATGAAGTGCTCTCAAGATTAGGATATTCAAATTAATTTCCTACATTTGCAACCGATAATCCAAATTTGCAATAACTAATAAAAAATAGAACTATGTTGAAAAAAATTGCTTTACTACTTTTACTTATCGCTCCGATGAGTGTATTTGCTCAGAAATTCGGGCATATTAAATCCGCAGATGTACTTACTGTCATGCCGGAATTCACAAAGGCCCAGACCGACATCCAAGCCATGCAGAAACAATACGAGGATGAAATGAAACGTGCAACTGATGAACTGACCAAAAAATATACTGAATATCAACAGGAACAAGCCAACCTTCCTAAGAACATTCAGGAAAGACGCCAGAAAGAATTGCAGGAATTACAGGAAAAAGGAATGCAGTTCCAACAAGATGCACAACAACAGTTGCAGAAATCATACGCTGATATGATGGAACCTATCTACAAGAAAATTGAAGACGCCATCAAAGCAGTAGGCCAGGAAGGTGGATATACTTATATCTTCGATTTGAACAGAACAGAAATTCCCTACGTAAATGAAGCGCAGTCTACAGATGTAACTGCTGCTGTCAAAGCTAAAGTAGGAATCAAATAATTAAGTTAAGGACCTTTACAGGCACGGATTACACAGATTTCACAGGTTTCAGAACCGTGAACATCCGTGTAATCCGTGCCTGTATTATATAGCTATACTGCCATGATCCCATCTATCCTCCCTTCAACCGGTCCCATCGGTGTATTCGACTCCGGCTACGGCGGTCTGACCATTCTGGACAAAATACGCGGACTGATGCCTGAGTATGATTATATCTATTTGGGAGACAGCGCACGCTGTCCGTACGGACCGCGCTCTTTTGAAGTTGTTTACGAATTTACCCTGCAAGCCGTAAGCAAACTGTTTGAACTGGGATGTCCTTTGGTGATATTGGCATGCAACACAGCATCGGCAAAAGCCTTACGCACCATCCAGCAGATCAATCTTCCGGTAATAGACGCTACCCGCAGAGTACTCGGTGTCATCCGGCCTACAGCAGAATGTATAGGAGAAATCACCCGAAGCCGGCACGTAGGTATACTGGCCACAGCCGGTACCATCAAATCCGAATCCTATCTTTTGGAAATACATAAGTTATCTCCCGACATTGTGGTAACAGGAGAAGCCTGTCCCATGTGGGTTTCCTTGGTAGAGAATAATGAATATCAATCGGAAGGAGCCGACTATTTCGTCAAACAACATATCAACCGGCTGCTGGATAAAGATCCGATGATTGACACCATCATATTGGGATGTACCCATTATCCGCTGCTACTGGATAAAATAAGGCAATTTACGCCTGAACCTATCCGCATCATTTCACAAGGGGAATATGTGGCCCGGAGCCTGCGAGACTATTTAAACCGCCATCCGGAAATGGACGCACGCTGCGATAAAGGAGGAAACTGCCGCTTCCTCACCACAGAAAGCGAAAACAAGTTTGAGGAATCCGCTTCCATCTTCTTGGGCCGGCAAGACATAAAGGTAAAAAGCATAGCATTGGAATAACTTTCTTCCGGTTTACCTGTTATATATACCATCCATAACGCTTAATTCATGAAGATATGTATACAAATAAAGTAAAGAAGATAGCTGCGGTACACGATCTGTCCGGTGCAGGGCGCGTATCCCTCACCGTCGTTATCCCTATCCTCTCATCCATGGGCTTTCAAGTCTGCCCTCTGCCCACAGCCGTATTGTCCAGCCACACCCAATACCCGCACTTCTCTTTTTTGGACCTCACGGACGAGATGCCCAAGATTATCAGTGAATGGAAACAACTTGGCGTACAATTCGATGCTATTTATACGGGCTACTTGGGATCTCCCCGCCAGATACAAATCGTATCCGGGTTCATTGATGATTTCCGCCAGTCCGACAGCCTGGTCATGATAGATCCCGTATTAGGAGACAACGGGAAGCTATATACCAATTTTGACGAACAAATGATTCTGGAAATGCGTCACCTCATCCGGAAAGCAGATGTCATCACGCCCAATATGACCGAGCTGTTCTATTTGCTGGACAAACCCTATAAAGCGGAAAATACAGACGAAGAACTAAAAGCTTACCTGCATGAAATTTCGGAGCACGGCCCCGGCATCGTTATTATCACCAGCGTGCCCGTACAGGGAGATCCTCGCAAAACTTCCGTTTACGCCTATGACAGACAGGGAAACCGCTATTGGAAAGTAACGTGTCCCTACCTGCCCGCACACTATCCCGGCACAGGCGATACATTTACCAGTGTGATTACCGGATCACTGATGCAAGGCGACAGTCTTCCTATTGCGCTGGACCGCGCCACACAATTTATCCTTCAAGGCATCCGCGCCACTTTCGGCTATGAATATGATAATCGGGAAGGCATTTTGCTGGAGAAGGTGCTGCATAATCTGGATATGCCTATTCAGGTGAGCAGCTATGAATTGATTTGAGGACCCTGAAAGTAGAAGATCTGAAACACCCTGGAAAGAAGCTTGTACCAAGCCCTATTGCTCCGACGATTAAGGTCGTTTTCCCTTATAGCTAACCCTTATCATACAGTTAACTACTACAGACTCCGGCAGTGGACTGTACAGTCTACTGCAAGAGTTTATACAGTCCACTATATCAGACTGTACAAACCACCGCAAGAGACTATAGTACACAACCATAAAAAAGAGCTTAACCATAAGGTAAAACAAGGTTAACCACAAAGAAGAAAAGACTTAACCAGATAAAGCCATAAGGCCAAAAGACGAAAAGAATAAAAACAAAGAAAGCAGCCAAGCCGTACCGTACAAACCGACAAACATCAGCCGTATCAACAATAATAAATAAATTACCTGCCCAGCAACCTGCGGCTGAGATAGCGCACGGGATACCACACAGAAAGAAAGCCCACCACCAGCACAGTGGCAAAGACTATAACAATATCCCATACATGGACACTGACGGGATAGGCATCCACCACAAAATTACCGCCGGAATTACCACCTCCCAGCGAAAGCAATCCGAATTCCTGCTGGATAAAGCAAAGGATCAGCCCCAGTATCACACCAACCACCGCACCTATCAGTGAAATCATACGCCCCTCGAACAGGAATATACGCGTGATCAGCTTGTCGCTGGCCCCCAAATTGCGCAATGTCACTACATCTGCCTTCTTATCTATAATCAGCATGGACAAGGAGCCTATTACATTAAAGCAAGCTATCATCAGGATAAAGGTAAGGAAAATATAAGATATCAGCTTCTCTATCTCCATAATGCGGAAAGTATCCGCTTGCTGCTCATACCGGTCCTGCACCCGGAAACCATCTCCCAATATTTTCTGTATCTTCGATTTTACACTCCCTACATCTGCATCCGGCTTCAATTTCAATTCTACCGAACTCACTTCTGTGTCATACTGGAACAACCTACGGGCAAATTGGAGGGAAGTCAAAATGTAAGAAGAGTCATACTTCTGTTGGTTCACCGCAAACACAAGGCCGCTGGAATATAAATCGGCAGAGTTAAAGCTGGAAGCTGGATTGGCCATATTGACTTTAGCTCCCCGTTTGGGAGCATAAATCTCTAGCGGATCGAGGAATTTGATACCCGTTCCCAAGATGGAAACCAATTCTATGCCGGGAATGGCATAATCCACCACTTCATCATGCAACACGAATTGCCCCCGGCCGAAAAGAATACTGTCAATAGCGGTCAGATCCTCGAAATTATCCTCAATTCCCTTGATCACCGCCATAGTCTGACGGCCCTTATACTGAACCATCGCATTCTCTTCCAAGGACTCAGAAAAAACAGCGATCTCCGGCATCCGGCGCAAAGCTTCTATACGCGCTTCCTGTCCGTCAAAGACCTTTCCGGTGACAGCCGTAATTTTCAGCTCCGGATCAAAAGCCGTAAAGAAAGTGGTCACCAGATCCTGGAAGCCGTTAAAAACAGACAAAGTACATACCAATGCCAATGTAGCCAAAGCCACTCCGCAGACGGAAATGGCTGAAATGACATTAATGGCATTGTGCGACTTCTTGGAAAAAAGATAACGCTTCGCTATATAAAAGGGAAAATTCACCGCCCGGTTCTACTTTTTCAACAATTCGTCTATACGTTCGGCATAATCCAATGAATCATCCACAAAGAATTTCAACTCGGGAATGATGCGCAACTGATGGCGTACCCGTGTTCCTAATTCATAACGGATGGATTTCATATTATCATTGATATTCTTTACTATTTCCTGGCTCCTCTCAGAAGGGAACACGCTGAGATAGACACGTGCAATACTCATATCGGGACTGATGCGGACAGCACTTACCGACACCAAAACACCATTCATGGACTTGGTCTGAAGCAGGAAAATCTCACTCAACTCCTTTTGGATCAAACGAGAAATCTTATTTTGTCTGGTCGTTTCCATAATTAATAATTATTTGCTAATTTGCTAATATGCCATACGGTTCATAGCGCAAGCTATGAGCACATTATTCAACATTTTCTTATGATTGTCAGCCCGTCGCGCAAGGGAAGAATCACCTTTTCAACCCGTTTGTCGGCAGCTACCAAATCATTAAATTTCTTTATTCCAATAGTCTGAAGATCTGTATGATGCGGTTCCTCCAAGACATGTCCGTCCCACAATGTGTTGTCGGCAATGATGTATCCGCCGGGTGATAATTTCTCCAGTACCATTTCGTAATATTCAATATACTTCCGCTTATCACCGTCTACAAACGCTAAATCAAAGGTAATGTTCATGCCAGGCAGCAACTTCAGCGCATCACCTATATAAAATTTAATCTTGCCGGCGTAAGGCGAACCTTCCAGCCAGGGACGTGTAAAGTCCTCCTGCTCATCGTTTATCTCAAATGTGTGCAACATGGCCCCCTCTTCCAACCCTTCGGCCAGGCAAAGTGCGGAGTAGCCACTGTAAGTCCCGATTTCCAACACCTGACGGGGGCGTATCATTTGCACAAACATTTTCAGCATACGTCCCTGCAAGTGGCCGGAAGCCATACGGGGACGTAAAAGCTTGACGTGCGTATCGCGATAAAGTGCCTTCAGGTAATCACTTTCTTCGTCAATGTGCTGAAGGATATATTCGTCAATAGCGTCCGTTTCTTTCATTCCTATCTTCTATTTTTATAGGTAACGGTTGCGGTTGGGCAGCACATAGTCCATAGCATACTTCAACACATCTCCCACTACATTGATTTCAAGGAAAGAAGTCTGAGTACCTTGCTTACCGCTGCTCAGATAGGCCACCATGTCGCTTTCACTCAAAACGCCATCATCCAGCAATTTACGCAAAGCAGCGAAATAATATGCCTGTCCGTTAGCCTTTTCGGGCATATAGATAGCCTCCACCCCATATGACAAAGCCAGATGACGCATCGTTTTTTCTTTATAACAGATGGCCAATACAGGATATTTGCCACGGAAAGCAGCAATATTACGTGCGGTACGCCCGCTGAAACTGTCGGTAATAATGGCGCGGATATTCAGTTTGCTGGTAGCCTTTACTGCCTGTTTTGCCAGGAAAGCAGTTACGTCATTGGAGTTTTCATCCAAAGGAATACGGATGTCATTCTCGGCCAGTTTATCTTTCTCAGCCTGCGCTGCAATCTTGGCCATCGTCTTCACGGCTTCCACCGGATACTTGCCGTATGCCGTTTCTCCACTCAGCATCAATGCATCCGTGCGGTAGTAAATAGCATTGGCAATATCGGTCACTTCAGCACGGGTAGGACGCGGATTATTAATCATGGTATGCAACATCTGGGTAGCAACAATCACCGGTTTCTTTGCCAGAATACATTTCTTTATCAACAAACGCTGAATGCCGGGAATTCGTTCCTGAGGAACTTCAATGCCCAAGTCACCACGAGCCACCATGACTCCGTCGGCCACTTCCAATATTTCATCAATATTGTCCACTCCTTCCTGATTCTCGATCTTGGCGATAATCTTAATGTCGCTGCCGTATGCATCCAGTATCTGACGGATATCCAGCACATCTTGCTTATTACGAACAAACGAATGTGCTATGAAATCAATGTCCTTTTCAATAGCATACAGTATATTGTTACGGTCCTTTTCTGTCAAAGAAGGGAGATTGATGCGCACACCCGGTACATTTACACTCTTACGGTTACCCAAAGTAGCTTCATTCTGCACCTCACACAACAAATACTCGTCTGTCTTCTCAATCACACGCAGCTCCAGATCACCATCATCAATCAGAATATCGCCATCCACCTGAAGATCATGCACAAAACCGGGATAAGATACAGCAATACATTCACGGGTCGTTTCTTGTGCAGGATTACCTACAATCTTCACTTTGTCACCAATCTGATAAGGAATAGGCTCGCCGCCCGCAATAGCAGTAGTACGCACTTCGGGACCTTTTGTGTCCATCAATATGGCAATACGGTTGGAAACCTCACGTACATTGGTTATCAATTTTTCAAAACCTTCACGCGATGCGTGAGCCGTATTCATACGGACCACATTCATACCGGCCTTGAAAAGATCTCTTATAAACTCTACCTCGCAACGCTGATCTGAGATGGACGCTACGATTTTTGTTTGTTTCAACATCATAATCTTATCACCTTATATTATACCTAAACTTTTTATTTTCTCATCAACAAAGCCTCAATCGCCAAACGATATGAATGAAGCCCGAACCCACAAATTACTCCCACACAAGCGCAAGAAATCATCGACTTATGGCGAAACTCCTCACGGGTATGTACATTTGAGATGTGCACCTCAATCACAGGAGCTGTCACGGCGCGGATAGCATCCTGTAAAGCAATGGAAGTATGCGTATAAGCCCCTGCATTCAAGACGATGCCGTCATAATCAAAACCCACTTCGTGTATTTTATTGATCATCTCACCTTCCACATTCGACTGATAATACGCTATTTCAATGTCCGGATAAGTACGGCGCAATTCCACCAGATAGTCTTCAAATGAAACAGCACCATAAATGGAAGGTTCCCGTTTGCCTAATAAATTGATATTAGGTCCATTAATAATTTGTATTTTCATATTTATACTATATCTGAACTTTTTCTACCTTTGCAGGGAATTTGGGTACAAAGGTAGAAAAAAGAAATGAAAAGAACCGAGAAAACAGACAAGATATTGGTGAAATACAAACAATATTTAAAGTTGGAGAAATCGTTATCTGACAATACGGTAGATGCTTATCTTACTGACCTGGACAAGTTACTGGCTTATCTTACATTAGAAAACATCAACATTCTGGATGTCCGGCTTGAAAATCTGGAAGATTTCTCGGCCGGATTACATGATATCGGCATCCACCCCCGTTCGCAGGCACGCATCTTGTCGGGCATCCGCTCTTTCTACCGTTTCCTCATTATGGAAGATTACCTGAAAGCCGATCCGACAGAATTGCTGGAATCCCCCCAGACAGGTTTCAAACTGCCCGAAGTAATGACAGTAGAAGAGATAGACCTGCTGATAGGAAGCATAGACCGCAGCACCAAAGAGGGACAGCGCAACAGGGCCATACTGGAAACGCTTTACAGTTGCGGACTCCGTGTTTCCGAACTCTGCAACCTGAAATTATCCGAACTTTATTTTGAAGAAGGCTTCATCAAAGTGGAAGGAAAAGGAAGCAAACAGCGGCTGGTTCCTATTTCACCGCGCGCCATCAAGGAAATCAGGCTCTACTTCACCGACCGTAACCTGATGAAAATAAAGCCGGGATTTGAAGACTTTGTCTTTATCAGCAATTTCGGGAAGAACATCTCCCGCATCATGGTTTTCCATATCATCAAGGAACTGGCAGCCCGGATAGGTCTGAAAAAAAAAATCAGTCCTCACACATTCCGCCATTCTTTTGCAACACATTTGCTGGAAGGAGGTGCCAACTTGCGTGCCATACAGTGCATGCTGGGACATGAAAGTATCGGGACAACAGAAATTTATACACATATAGACCGTAATATGCTACGCAGTGAAATCATAGAACATCACCCCCGTAACATCAAATTCAGAGAAAAAGATAATAAAGGTTCTATATTCTAAAATATTTTAAGATAAATTGAAAAAAAAGCAGGCTAAGAAGCTAGCATATAATAGAGTTTTTCCTATCTTTGCCCCCAAAGAGACGCACAAAAACGTACTATAGCGAATTTTACATTACAAACGTTAAATTAATAAGTAACTATGATTAAAAAGTTGTATTTGCCCTTAGTGGCTTTATTGGTCCTTGCCTTATCATCATGCGGCAAGATGGGAGAATTGTCTTCTGACTATTTCACAACTAACCCTGAAGTGCTTGAAGCAATCGGTGGTAAAGTGCCTGTGACAATTAATGGTAAATTCCCCGAAAAGTATTTCAAGAAGAACGCAACTGTTGAAGTTACCCCCGTTCTGAGATGGAAAGGCGGCGAAGCTAAAGGCCAGCCCGCTGTATTCCAAGGAGAAAAAGTAGAAGGAAACAATCAGACTATCGCTTACAAGGCAGGTGGCAGCTACACGATGAAAGCTTCTTTCGACTACGTTCCCGAAATGGCAAACTCTGAACTTTATCTTGATTTCAAGATTACAAAAGGAAAGAAATCATACACTATTCCTTCTGTAAAAATCGCTGATGGCGTTATCGCGACTTCTGAACTGCCTACTGCTGCCAGCTCTAACGCATCATACGCTAACGATGCTTTCCAACGCATTATTAAAGATGCTCAGACTGCCAACATCATGTTCTTGATCCAGCAAGCCAACTTGCGCAACAGCGAATTGAATTCTGACGATATCAAAGAATTCCATAAGAAAGTGGCTGAAATTAATGCCGACACAAAGAACTACAAACTGAACAACATCGAAATTTCTGCATACGCTTCACCTGATGGTGGTGTGGAACTGAACACCGGTTTGGCTGAAAACCGTGAAGCAAACACAGAAAAATATATGGAACGCCAGTTGAAGAAGGGCAAGATTGATACTAACCTGGATGCAAAATACACTGCACAAGACTGGGAAGGCTTCCAAGAACTGGTATCTAAATCAAACTTGCAGGATAAAGATTTGATCTTACGTGTTCTTTCTATGTACAATGATCCTGAACAAAGAGAAGCTGAAATCAAGAATATCTCTTCTGTATACAAAACTTTGGCTGACGAAATCCTGCCTCAGTTGCGTCGTGCCCGTTTAACTGCCAACTATGACATCATCGGTCGTAGCGATGACGAAATCAACGAAGCATTCAACTCTGATCCTAAAGTATTGAGTGTAGAAGAATTATTGTACGCTGCTACCCTGACTAACGACAACGCTCGCAAAGAAGCTATCTTCACCAAGACAACTCAACTTTATCCGAACGATTTCCGTGCTTATAATAACTTGGGTGAATTGGCATTCGCTGCCGGTGATGCTGCTAAAGCAGAAAGCTACTTCAAACAAGCTGCTTCTAAGAACGCTAACGCTCCTGAAGTAAACGCTAACCTTGGTCTTTGCGAATTGGTTAAGGGCAATGTTGCAGCTGCCGAAACTTACTTAGGCAAAGCTACAGGTGCTAACGCTGCCGGCGAAGCTTTGGGTAACTTATATATCAAACAAGGCCAGTATGACAGAGCTGTCAACTCATTCGGTGACGCTAAGACTAACAGTGCCGCTCAAGCTCAGATTTTGGCTAAAGACTATAACAAAGCAAAAGCTACTTTGTCTGCAATCAAGAATCCGGATGCAATGACTGACTACTTGATGGCTATCGTTGGTGCTCGTACAAACAATGCTTCATTGGTAAGCAGCAGCATCAAGAGCGCAATCGCAAAAGATCCTTCAATGGCTGAAAAAGCTGCTAACGATCGCGAGTTCGCTAAATACGCTGATGCTATCAAATAATATAACTAGATATCATCTTGTCTAGTTTTTTAGATGATTATGACTGAAACCGGAGGCTTCGTGATGAAGCTTCCGGTCTTTTTATGTAAAATAACCTTCATTTATACCTGCCTTTAGCCACAAAATGCGTATTTTCGCAAAAAATATCTTGAAATGAAAAAATTACTATTCTTTCTTTTCACTCTTGTTGTGCTGGCAAGCGGCTGCGGCAAGAAAAATACATTCACCTTGGAAGGAAGCATTAAAGGACTTCCTTCAGACACTATATTAGTATTTTATCAAGAACCCGATTACAAGCTGGATACCATACTCCTCTCAAAAGGTAAATTCACTTACACCATTACCCCTGACACATTTACTATCTTCTCATTACTATTGGGAGAAAAACAAATCTTACCGATATATGCTGATAAAGGAGAAAGTGTTACCCTAAACGGAATGGCCGGAAAGATAGAGGTTAAAGGAAAGGGAGAAAACGCACAACTGGCAAAACATATCCAGTACCTTAGCACCTTAGAAAATAACAAGGCAGCTGTTATGACTGCTGTGGATTCGTTGATTAAAACCAACCCAAGCTCGTACAGCAATATCTATCTGATAGACAAATATTACGTACAGGACTCGCTTCCTGATTACAACCACATAGATCAGCTGATAAAAGGACTAAGCGGTATTATAAAAGACACACCTTATATTATAGAACTCCAGAATAAATTAAGTGAGAAAAAAGAACTGACAGAACATCGCTACGTTTCCAACATCTCGTGCACGGATAAAAAAGGAAAGACCGTCAACTGGAACAGTGTAAAAGGGAAATATGTCCTTTTGGATTTTTGGGCAAGCTGGAACAAAGAAAGCATTGCCACACAAGATTCTTTAGTATCCGTACAAAAGGCATTGAAAAAAGACAAGTTTGTTATTATCAGCCTCTCCCTTGATCTGAATAAAAAGGAATGGATGGAGAAAATCATTCAAAAAGATACCACGCAATGGAAACAAGTTTGCGATTTCAAAGGCTGGAACAATTCCATTGTCAAGCAACAAGGCATAACCCGGATTCCTGCCAATATACTGATAGGTCCTGACAAGCGGGTCATCACACAAGATATACGGGGCAAAGAACTGATAGACAAAGTGAGACAGCTGACAGAACAAGATAAAGAGAAAGAAAAAGCCGCCAAAGAGGCAGAACGTGCTCGAAAGAGACAAAATAAAAAATAAAAGAATGCTGGTAAAAGTCTATGGAGCAGCCGTTCAAGGTATCGACGCTACCATTGTAACTATTGAAGTAAATAGTTCACGAGGTATAAAATTCTTCCTTGTCGGTCTGCCGGACTCGGCCGTGAAAGAAAGTCATGAACGTATTATTTCCGCCTTACAGGTAAACGGATATAAATTCCCCACTTGTCAAATTGTAGTGAATATGGCCCCTGCCGACATACGCAAGGAGGGGTCTGCATACGACCTTCCGCTAGCAATCGGAATATTGGCCGCTACCCAAATCGTATCGGAAGAAAAACTTTCACGTTATCTTATTATCGGAGAACTTAGCCTGGATGGAAGCCTTCAACCAGTCAAAGGAGCCCTCTCCATAGCTATCAGTGCCCGCGAGCAAGGTTTTGAAGGCTTCATACTTCCCAAACAAAATGCGCGGGAAGCTGCTGTAGTAAACAACCTGAAAGTATATGGCGTAGAAAATATCAAAGAGGTCATCGAATTTTTCAATAATGAACGCAATCTGGAGCCTAGCATCGTCAATACACGGGAGGAATTCTATGAACACCAAAGTAGCTTTCCATACGATTTTGCTGATGTGAAAGGACAAGAAAGTGTAAAACGCGCATTGGAAGTAGCCGCGTCCGGAGGACACAACCTGATTATGATCGGTTCACCCGGAAGTGGGAAGTCCATGATGGCAAAGTGCATGCCAAGCATTCTCCCTCCCCTTTCATTGGGTGAAAGTCTGGAAACGACTAAAATACATTCAGTAGCAGGAAAATTAGGAAAAGACAGTTCACTGATTGCCATCCGGCCTTTCCGTAGTCCCCATCATACAATTTCGCAAGTAACATAAATATACGATTTGGTGGTGAATATTTTTTTTTCTATATTTGTATCCGTAACCAATAATATATTCTTTCACTATGAAATGTATATTACTAGTCAGAGTTTCTACAGAAGCCCAATCCTATGAAGAACAGGAAAATGAGCTATATGACTTGGCTCATTTCTATGGGTATAAAGATAAGAACATTTCTTCAATAGCTACTAAAGAAAGTGCTATAAAATTGGATGAGGAGGAAAGATTTGGTCTCAACCGTATGAAAGAGCTGCTTGAAACAGGTGAATATGACTGTGTATTCGCTTGGGAAATCTCACGTATAGCCAGAAGAAAAAAAATATTATTCAGTATCCTTGAATATCTTACTACCAAGGGAATCCAACTAATCATCAAAGAGCCTAGAATTAGACTACTCAAAGATGACAGGACTATTGATGAAGGTGCCGAAACAATCTTCACCCTATATGCCCAACTTGCAGAATCTGAAATGAGGAATAAGATTGCCCGTTTTTCCAGAGCTAAAAAAGAAGGCTATAATAAAGGTAAATATATGGGTGGAAAAATAAAACTAGGTTATAAAGTTTCCGAAGATGGTTATTGGGAAATTGATGAAGAGGATTCCAAATTGGTCCGCCTTATCTTTGACATGTATATTTCCGGCGAATACAGCTTGGCAGAATTAGGAAAAGAATTAAAGTCCAGAGGTTATTTTAAAAACCTATCTATTACCAATGTAAAAGCAGAAATGTATGGTTTACTAAAGAATCCGATTTATCGTGGCATAAGGACTAGTAACAATATCTACCCTCAGATTATAGATGATGATACATGGGAGAAATGCCGTAAGAAAAGAGAAGAAAATAGAACTCGCCCCAAAGCAAAAACGCCTCACCTATTGACACCTTTAATCCGTTGTTCTTGTGGTGCGTCATATTCAGTTAATCTCATGGATGCAACATATTCATGTAGGGTAAAACATAATGCCGTAGAAAAAGGATTATCCCATTCTCCAGACATCAATATTAATATGATTGAGTCATTGGCATGGTATGTAGCTTTACAGGAATTACATGAGGATATGATCAATAAACGGAATAATGCCAAAGAAAACTATGAGAAAGAAATACAGGTTTACAATCAGAAGATAGCCCATTCACGTGAAGTATTGGAATCGACCATGCAGAGACGTTCCGATCTTGACGAGAATTATTTTGTCCATGGCCGCTTCACAAAAGAGAAATATGAAGAACTGGCCCAAAAGCAAAATGATATAATAAAGGTAGAGCAAGGTAATATAAGAAAGTATGAAGCTGCAATATTAAACATGGAGAAACAGATTCAAGCGGACATTACCTTTGATGATATGATTGATTCTCTCAATCAGTCCTATGAAACCTTGAAAAATGGGACAGATATAGAAACCATGAGAAAAATCACCCACAGATACATTACGGATATTTATATCGAACCGTGGGAAGGTAAGGCAACATCCTTTTGGAAAAAGGTGACGATCAAAACTATCCATGATACTGACAAGAAAAAAAAGATAGAACAATTCAAAGAGCAGGGACTGGATGGCATTATTTTTACTCTCAAGGATATGTTCTATGTTAATACCCTCCACAAGAAAGCATATTGGAATGAAGATATGATGAACTGTGTACCAATGGTTTATATAGAAAGAATAACCAGAAAAAGAGGAAAAAGGACGAAAAAAAAGAAAATGGGAATAAGAGAATGCAGAAAATCATAACGTTTCTTCAATTTTAACTAGAGATTATTAATTATACAATTGGTTTAGAATTATTCTTTCTCTTTGTATAAACTAATTTTTCATATAAAAAACAGAACTGCATGAGTTATATGATTAACCTTACTAACATTATAGGAGAGTTTCCTGCATGGAATTTATCAACTGAGACAAGAAAAAATAAATATTTGGAATTTGAAGCTCCGAAGAGAAAATTCCAAAGAGAGCTGAATATTCTCAATTATACCAAATGTTCTGTTCGTGACTTATCTTTTTTCGCTAAATATCCTTTATTGAAAAAAATAATATCGTTTTTACAGGATAATGTTGAGACTCAAAACATGGACATTGCCTTGTTTTTAGAAATTGCTATCCTTTTAGCCTATCATGTTAAATTATCTGCAAAATCAGTAGCAAATTCAATCAACTATTTTTTGAAATGTCGCAATGAATTAACAAATAGCACTCATAAGATTTCACTTGCAGGATTAGAAATACTTGATGAGATAACAGCACTGATAAGAGAGTGTGAATTAGGGCTAATCGATAAATCATCCAGTTTGCTAAAAAAGAAGTTGTTTAAAGATGAGGATTCAATCAATTTTGGAGAGGAAAGATTATATCCCAATGATTGTATTTTCGGATATTTACTACAGGAACACATCTCAGGTTATCTTCTCTGTTTGGTTACAGAGCCATTCGTTGAATTGTTTTATACCAATACTTCTTCAGTTAATCCCTGCTTTACGTTATTTAATGCTTTATGTTTCAAAGGCGAAATCAAAAGTTTCATTACAAAGGATGAAAATTTGTCCTATAGTGCTATAATAAAACAAAAAGATAATCCATTAGCGACATGTCTGGCTGTCACCTTAGATAAAATCACCTCATCTAATAGAATAAGCAGCCAATGGATTCTGGACAATATATCTCAAAACTATATAACTACTTTTCGTAAGCTTTGGTGGCTAAGTTCTATTTATGCAAAATATCATTCCAAATATTCTAATGAACTTAACAACAACAGAAACTTATTTGCCCAAGTAGAAAAGATTATTAAACTCGTAGAATTGGAAAGTGGCAAAAAACTAGTGATGCCCGATAATTATCCTATATCTAATGTCTTTCCAGAAACTATGGAAATGAAGAAAGAATCACCAGACGGGAAAAAAGGAGTAACTGAATTAGGTGTCTATTATTCTCAAAGAGAGAAGGACATAAACAGCCTTACTCAACAAAGCAATAATGACAAGGATAGGGAAAATTCCTTTTTTATATTGCCCGATGATTATTTTGAACAGCTTTCTGACAGTTGTGAGCGTATCTGTATAGATGACATCAAAGAAATTATAAAAAAGCAAGGAGTACAGAAATTCTATGAATTTATTGATTATATAGCAGAACAAGAATATATAGAAAACGATATCCAAACCAAAAAAAGTTTCGCCTACCGTTTGACTGGAAGACATAAACCTGATAATCTTTTGAAAAAAATAGAATGGAATACGGATAAGGATTCTGGCAGCTATAGACTTTACTATATCGTAAAGCAATTCTATTGGGGCAACGGAAGAAAAGGGATAAGAAAAGGAAACAATGTTCCAACTGGTAAATACCACCGAATAAAACTTTTTTTCATCTGTGATAAATATACTGGTGATCCTTCCACATACGCCAACAAAGCCCCCCAGGATTTTAAAACAAAACTGGAGGAATTCTTCACTAAAGAAATCAATAATAACAACCCCGTTCCGCAAGGGCTTCCTTCCCCAAAACCTTTATAATTTTGTATATTTAAGCTATTCTTGTTGGAAGAATAGCTTTTTTTGTTCCATTTTTGCTCCACCTTTGCCCTATTTGTCCCATTTTTAGTTCCCACGACTCATATTTTTCATCTTCATATTCTGCTTTGAACCAATTGTTTACCTTTTAGTTTTCTTCATTTTTTCATACAACACACTAATACAGAAGCTTTTATAGACAAATCAGTAACTTTGCGATACCAAAAAGCAATGAAGTATGAAACAAAGTATAGACAACGTAGAAATGCTGCGACTGATGGAGAAGAAGCAAAAACTCCTTCTTAAAATAAGAGCAGCCCTCGCATTAGATCGTATGGATCTAGTGAAGGAGTTGTCGTATGAGTTTCAGGTTGTACTAGAGAAAGAACATAACCTTAAACAGTTTAATTTTTTAAAATTATGAGTACAGAAAACTTATGTTCTGTAACAGAACAAGCAACCGTCCAAGCGATGGTAGAGAGTATTAACAATGGTATGACACCTCAGGGAAGTACTACGCCTGATAGTAACTGTAGCGCAAAAGAGAAGGAACAGTCAGCACAACTGCTTGCAAATAGTGTGCAAATAGATGGGGAAGCCCTCAAAGCTAAACTATTAATAAAATTAAGTAATGGTGAGAAGGTAGGAGTTTTTGATTTCCATAGAGCCGGTGGAAAATTTGCATATCTTGATAAAAACCGGTTAATCGACATGAAACATGTGGAATTTCTGTTTGGCTCCTTCAAGCGTGTCGGTATGCTAAATGACATTAAGGTTGTAGCAGCCCGAAAACTGATAGAAAAAGGTCATATTCTTAAAGATCGCGCAGGCAATATTCTTACATTAGCCACTCCTAATATAGATATGTATTATTGCATTCTTGACGGGCAGCACAAAGTGGATGCTCTTGCTCTTTGGCTAGCTAGTGAAGAGACCAGAAACATTCCGTTGGATGCACGAATGGAACTGGTGAATATTCCTAAAGATGTTCCTATAGGAGCATTTATTGGAGAATATAATCTTGCCTGTAAGAAATGGAATCATCGTGATACCGAAACACTTCTGGTACAGACCTTTGAAAAAGAGGGCAGGACTGTTCTTTCCAGTATAGAAAAATGCGTGAATGAGGATAAGATGACCCAGCGTGCCGCGTGGAAAATTTACAAGATGATTGACGGCTATAGAAAACAGAAATTTGAGGATGCGCTGTTTTACAATAAACTGTCTGATGAACTTAGAGGTACGGATGCTGAAATAGAGCGTGGAGACAGAATACGCAGAGCCATCCAGGTAGCATGTAGAAATGAAGTACGGATGAAGAAGAACAGTGCCATCATTGATGCTGTCATTGCAGCTTATAATGCCGTTTCTGATGTACAGAAAGCTGAAACGATGGATCAACTGATGCTTTTTATCACTTCTTTGTCCAAACAGACACTACTTGCTGCCATAAAAGCAGATTCTGTAAACCAAAAAACAGAAGTAATAACCCAAGCATGGAAAAATTTCCAGAAGGAAATCAAAAAGGATGGTAAAAAGGAAGAGTACGAGGCTTTGGCTTTAAATGCGGAAGAGGAGTACGACAGGATGGTTTCCAGTGTAGCCTCACCCAAAAAATCATCCAATCTTGACAAAATCAAAAAAATTCTTTCATAAAACAACTTCCCCCATCTTCGTGGTGGGGGATCAACTATAATTTTAAATGATGAAAAATCAGAACAAAGAGTGTAATGGTGCATTATATTCAGGCGATGGAAAGGTATTTCTAAAGCTATTGAATCAAGAGTGCTGTTATTATGCTGTCGAAAACGGAACAGAGAGTATTTCGGATAATGCTTTTGCTACCCTCTCTTTTTCCAATAAGACCGAATTCTTGGATTTACCTGACTCGGTTACTAAATTAGGTTCAGGAGCTTTTCAAAGGATGGCTCTAAACTCAATAGCCATTCCTCCAAAGGTAACAGAAATACCGGAAAAGTTATTGTTCGGCTGTACCAATCTTGAACATGTACACCTGCCGGAAGGAGTGGAATGCATAAATCGGGAAGCGTTTTGGAAGTGCCCAAACCTAACCCGTATCACATTACCACATAGCTTGAAGGAAATCATAGGAAATCCTTTTGCCTATTCCGGTATAAGGGAAATTGACAACCTGTCTGAATATTTCAAAATCCAGGATGAATGTCTATATACGGCTGACGGTACACTGATTTTTAATTTTTCTAACAAACGGGAATTTGATGTGCCGTTCTGGGTTATGGAAATAGGCGGGAGTGCTTTTGAGGGGAATGTGTATATGGAGAAAATCAGTTTCCCCAGGTTAATTAAAATTGCCCCCAGAGCCTTCGCAAATTGTACTTCATTGACTACAATTTCTGTTCCCCAAAAGACAAAACATCGCTTTAACGTAGGAGAAAACAATTATAAACTGATAAAAGAACGTGATGATGAAAACATTAGATCAACTTAGGAGTGATGGATATATTCTCTGTCTCCCTCAAAGGACCAAACTTGATACCGGAATCATCAACAAACTACAGTGCCGGTTGAAGTGCCCTTTAGAGAGTAAGATAATACTTCATGTGGTATCTGCTTATGATTATCTGGTACGTGATATTTCCATAGTTGATGATAATGGAGACCTTGTTACTTCCCTTGATGACGCTCTGGAAAAGAAGCTGGTTATTGTCGGGAAGGATCTTAACCTTTGGTATGCTTTACAACAATCCGCAATCAGGGATGAGGAGATTGGCATTGAAATAGTCTCCTATAGGTGCTTGAAATTCTGATATTAGTCAGCAAGCATAGGCGCCGGCTTGCTTGCTCATAATTGAACTTTCTAAAAACTTTTGGATAATGAGAAAACAAAAAATTCCCATTACAGCCCTTTCTATGCCTGAAAACATCCCGGGTATAGAGTATAAATGGCTTAGAAACAGGTGGATGTTGAGTTTTAATAATAAAATAACAATGAAAAAAATATGAGTAATAATACAAAAATCTCGTGGACTAGCATTTCTTGGAATATAATGACAGGTTGTACTCCGATAAGTGACGGATGTAATGATTGTTATGCGAAAGCTATGGTTAAACGACTACAAGCTATGGGACAAGCGAAGTATCAGAACGGTTTTACTCCGACCATACATCCCGAGTGTATGAACGAACCCTTTTGGTGGAAAGGCAACAAGCTTGTGTTCGTGGCAAGTATGGGTGATTTCTTCCATATAGAAATCCCGTTTGATTTCATCGACAAAGTAATGGAAGTTATCAACCAGTGCCCACAGCATACATTTCAGATTCTGACAAAACGGGCCGATAGAATGTATAAATATTTTTCAGTTCATACCATTCCTGAAAATGTCTGGCTCGGTGTTACTGTTGAGAATCAGAAGGTGAAAGATCGCATTGATTACCTGAAGAAACTGGATGCTCCGGTACGGTTCCTCAGTTGCGAGCCTTTGTTGGAAGACCTGGGAGCACTTGACTTGTCTGATATTGATTGGGTTATCGTTGGCGGTGAATCTGGTAATAGAGCCAGAAAGATGGAAAAGGACTGGATTTTGAATATTAAATCCCAATGTGACGTTTCCACAGGTACAGCTTTCTTTTTTAAGCAATGGGGAACTTGGGGGGCTGATGGAGTGAAACGTAGTGCTAAAGAAAACGGGTGTCTTTTGGACGGAAAAGAATACCACGCTTATCCGACTCCAAGAAAGATAAAACCTTGACAATAAACAGTGGGGAAGCCTAAATATACAAATAACAAGGCTTCTCCACAAATAATCAGATTTAGGAATTTCAGAGCCATAATCCGCCCCAAATCGCTAAAACGCTCCTCTGTAACCTTATGAACCTTATTCCTGAAAATGATTTTAAAATTGAATAGCATATCCATTGGAGGTTCAGAATCTTCATTGGATCGTCAGGAAAATACTGCTCCTGATGTTATCGTCAAAAAAGTAAGTATAACTCCGGAAAAATTCAAAGATGATGTCGAAGCACTGGTAAAGTATATCGGTGAGGAACATTTCATTTCCGGTCTCAGCATTGAAGTTACATTGAGTGAACTTCTTGCTGTAATTCCAAGAAAGCGTAGAAGATGCGAAGCGTATAACTCTTTGGTAAAATACCTGAGAGAAGAGAGAAACATTTTATTAACCATTAAAAGCAGAAGACAATGAATACAAAACAGAAAATAAAGGCTCCCAAAATGATAAACGGGAGAATGATGCGGTACTGTGTGAAGTATAATGTCTGGGTGAACAATGCCGGTGATTATGCTTATCGGGAATATAATGATCCTACTTGGAATTGTCCCCTGATAATCCATACAAGACCTGACGGAAGTAAATTTTTAAACACCAAAAGTCATGGTGAAATTCCACTCGATGAAGCTATAGCCATCTGTTACAAACCCATGCCGAATGATGGAAAGAAATATATTCTGATTCATAAAGATGGCGACTTAGGAAACTGTCAAGCCAATAATCTTGAATGGAAACAGGTCAGGAAGTATAAACCAACAGCCACTAAACGTAAATTAGATAACGGTTTGGAAGTGAAAGCTGATGGAACTATACTTGATAACAAGGTTGCTTTGCCAATCGTGAAAGAAATCGGAGACAGAGATAGAGATCAGATGGTAGCAATAGAAAATCCTTATGTTTCCTATAGGCGAAAGAATAAGTGGGGAAACTATGACGAAAAAAGAGCTGGCGTAGATGATCTGATGGTTGCGGCAGAATATGTAGTGGATGGAGATAAATCAACCATGCAAAAGCCAAGAGTGCTTCACAAGAACATGGACTATCTTGATTTCCATGCCGATAATCTTAAATGGGTGGAAGAAAGCAGTTCTGAGTATCAAGAGTATATGAAAAAGAAAAGGGAGGATATAGATAAGCTGACCAAAGAACTAAACCAGAATAATCCCAAATTCAAGTTACCTGACAATCAATAAATGAATAATCAGGGTTGGTCGGAGACAAAAGTATGGAACGTAGTGGAATGTAATACATAACTGTAAGACAAGGTGGAATAAAAAATGTTACAATTCATGTACAAAAGCTTAAAGAATAAGCATTTATGTAGATAAATTATTCCATCCCTTCGGGTTATGTACCATACTCATATTTCGTATAGGCTTTTGTCTCTGACTAACCCACTAATCAATACCTATTTTATAATGAAGAAAATAAAATTAGATGTTCCATCCGGTATCAAGTATTTATCGGATTGGGATAAACTTTGGGAATTATTACCCAACGACAGGGCTTTCATCCTCAATAAACGGATCTGTGGTTGTGGTGCTACAGAAATGTATATCCGTTCCGACAAGAAAGTAATCTTAGCCGGTCCAAGGAAACATCTGCTGTATAACAAGTATTCCCAACATCTTTCCGACAGCCTTCATCTTTACCGTTTTCAGGGAGACAAAAAGAAGTATTTTGAAAGCAAGACAGGCAGTGAAAAAGAGATCCTGACTTTTAACTCCGAACTTCAGGAATACATCAAATCCGGAGGGAAGAAGATTCTGACTACCTATGACTCGCTTGGGAAAATCATGGAAGTATTGGTTGGCTTAGGGGAGAATCTGAATGAGTGGATCGTTGTGGTTGATGAGTTTCAGGTTATTTTCTATGACTGCCATTTCAAACCAACTACAGAGTATGAATTGTCGGAAGTACTACAGAAGTTCACCCAAGTAATCTATCTTTCAGCCACTCCTTTTCTTGAATCTTATCTGGATATGACGATACAATTCAAGTCTCTACCCATCTATGAATTACTTTGGCCGGAGAGTATGACAAAGTTACCCGATGTAGAGGTAATAAAGTCCAGAAAACCAGTATTGGAACTATGTAAGGGATTGATAGAGAAATATCGTTCAAGAAATGGCAGGAGTACGATGGTAAACGGTGAAGAGTTTATAGCGAAGGAAGCCGTTTTCTATATCAATTCTGTTTCAGAGATTATAAAGATTATCAAGAGGTCCGGATTGAAACCGGAAGAGACTACTATCATCTGTTCTTCCAAGAGTGACAATATAAAGAAACTGGATGAATTATCAAGGCAGACCGGAATGAAGTTCAAGATAGAAGAGATCCCGGGTAAGGGAGAGCCACATAAGATGTTTACCTTCTGCACCTCAACCGTCTATGTAGGAGCCGACTTTTATTCCACCAATGCCTATTCTTATATATTTGCCAATCCTAAAGTAAGCAGCATGACGATAGATGTCTCTGTGGATCTTCAACAAATCATAGGAAGGCAAAGACTGGAAGAGAATCCTTTCCGTAACTCAGCCACCTTATATTATAATACACGGGAAGCAAAGGTAACGAAAGAGGCTTTGGAGAAATCAATCAAGGAAAAGAACGACAGCACCAACCGACAAATAGAAAACTACGAAGCTGCTCCACATAAAAATGATCAGCTTCAAATAATGGAGAATACAATCAGACAGCAAGGGCATAAGGAGCATTATTGTTGCATCGTGAAGGATAAGGATAATAACGTAAGGATAGTTAAAAATGAAATCCTTGAAATAGCGGAACGGAGAGCCTGGGAAGTTTCAGATCAGATTTATCGGAGTGACTTTTCCATGTACAGGGCTTTAAGTTCCGGTGTAAATGTTACCAAATCTACAGACAGTGACAATCCTGAGATACAGAAATTATTCAGCGAGTGGAACAAGGACGGCCAATTCTCCAGAAAAGCAAAGATGTATTGTGAACTCCATGATACTCTCCCCGATTTGTTGGATGAATGTACCTTTATAGAGAAGAAATTCAAGACCTATTATGATGCTCTCGGAAAAGAAGGTTTTAAAGCATTGCATTGGAGGGAGGACTATATCAGACAAGCCATTGAACCTACTCCTTTCGATAAACTTCCTAAAGATAAAATAGCGGAGGAACTGATAAAAGTGCTGAGGGTTGGAAAGAACTATACGAAAGCGGAGGTCAAGGAATTACTTCAAAACATATATTCCAAACTCGATATTCCCGGTAATCCAAGTGCTTCTGATATTTCCGATTACTTGACTTGTGAGGATAGAACCAACCGAATGGAAGGTAAAAAGGTAGCTGTGTTTAGAATAGCCTCCCATATCCGAACAAAAATATCATTGTTCGGCAGGATTACAGACATCAATCACCCTGAAGAATATGATATAGATAAGGTACTGGATATAATCAAGACTAGTAGTTATTATCATGTAGCCGAAAAAGTTGATGCGGTAAGGAAAGCCAAAGATGATAAAGCCAAGAATGAAGCCAAAATGAAACTTCCAGCTGTAACATGGAACGGAACTTTCAAGACCAAGAACAGGAATGATTTGATTCACTATTCTTCTTTTACCGCTCTTGACTTCGACCATATTCAGCCGGAGAAGATGGATGAGTTTGGGAAATGGTTACAAAGTTTCCCATGTGTCTATGCCTATTACGTTACTCCAAGCGGTGAGGGTTATAAAGCGGTTATCCTCCATGACAACTATGAACCGCTTTACCATTATGACTTGTATAATCAGCTCTTGAAGTTGTTTGATTGCCCTGAGATAGATAAGAGTACAACGGATTTGGCCAGAGGTAATTTTCTGAGTTATGATCCGAACCTATGGAAAAATCCGAAACCTCAACCTTTCCACTTTGTTCCATCCACCTCTGAACCAGTTATACCCGAAGCTGTTACAGAAACCATAATAAAGGATGAAGCCGGAAATGAAATGATAACCGAGGATGATTCTTATGTAGCCAAATTCCTGAACACTCTGAGCAGACAAGTTGTTTCCGATGATAGTATAATCCGTATCCTTGGGAAAATCTGGACTGGAAAATCAATAGCCAACGGGAGGAATAATACTACGATGTCTTATGCTGGAGTTCTATGTAAGGCAGGAGTAGAGAAAGACAGAGCCAAATCATTCATCGAAGAGCTTATTCCGGATTTTGATATTACTGAAATAATTGAATATGCCTACTCTCATAATACTTTCGGATGTGAACGTAGGAAATATAAATCAAGAAAGAAATAGCCAATAAAAAGAAGAGACTGAACCATACAAAGTTCGGTCTCCTCCTTATTTTTATGTAGATAAGATTTATTTGACAAATTCTGAGATTACTGACCATTCTTCCAACTTCTTCTCAAAAGTAAGGCTACAGGCATTGGATGTTGAAGAAAGTAATACAATCTTTCCATCAAAGTCTATTGTGGAGAAAAAACGTTTGAAAAGGAAGGTTGTTGAAGGACGTTTTTTACTTCCTTTTCCTTTGCCATTCAGAACTATTGTTTTTATACTCGGATATTCCTTTAAAAAGGATTGTATGTCATTAGGAATAAGAGAATCAATATCATACCCATCATCTGTACTTCCTTTTCTTATTCCACTCTGTACACAATCCCACAAGGTTATGTTATGAGAAGTGATAAAATTATGGTTAGACATCATATCATCCTTTTTTCCAAAGATTGAATACATAATCTTCCAAAACGAATTATGGGATGTATCACAATAATATACTTGTTCTCTTAAAGATTTGTCTCCCGGCATAGTCCCTAAAATTAATACTTTTGGTGAATCTCCTAGCCATGGAGGTAGTCCTATTTTATGATCAGATAGAGGAGTGTTCTTAAGTTTATCATTCTTTATTCTAACTTTTTTGTTTGCCGCCTTCTTTGCAGTAATGAAATTGGATTTAGTACTAATATATTTATAGATGTCATTGATTGCTTGATTTTCTGCACCATTAAGTTTCTTATTCCAATATTGAGTATAATCAGTTTTTAGTTCTTCCTTACTTTTTTTCGGAAAAACAGCATTGTCTTTGGAGTTGTAATCTTTCAGAAAAGTGAACACCTTATTAAGAGCATTATATCTACATCTTGCAATACCTTTACTCTGATATTGAAGTTCTATAGCCTTTTGTAATTCCTCCATTGTCATAATTTTGAGTTTTATCTTTCCACAAAGATAAAGAAAGTAATTCATTTTAGGAAAAGACAGCCGCCATACCTTTTTCAGTATAACGACTTTTATAACATTACAACGAAAAAAGCAATATCCATTACGCTGCTATAACCTTACCTCCCCATTGGAGCGCCATCGCATCCGCTATCCCAGGGAAAGTCTTGCTCCTCAGTTTTCTTCTTTCTTCAGGCGATACACCCGAGAAGAATATATCAGTGAACCATTTAGGAGATTTGTTTCCACTCTTTGAAATATAGACCTCACCTTTTCCAACCACATTTGTCGGTACCAGGAGAGGTAAGTTTTTCAACCATAGGCAAGTCTTCTTACTAGCTTCATGACCAAACATCCAAGGTTCTATGATTTGGTCAGGTTTCCTCCATCGGCTACTCATGATACCGACAGGATTCTCGATGGCCAGTTTACTCACTCCTATCCTTGAAACATCCATGAAGAACTGAACTGCCTCTTCTCGGTCTTTGGCTCTATCTGGAAACTTGGGATGTGGTCTTCTCTGTTCTATAGGAAGGTTATTATCGTCAGGGTGATAATACCACCTTGCACCAGAGACTGCAAGAAAAGTGCAGGGTGGATGGGCTATGACCAGATCCCAGTTACCGTCAAGGAAGTGTTTGGTTCCATTCTCCAAGGTTCCACCACGATTGGCTATTACATCAAACATATCTCCCTTGAAATGATATTCTGGATGACTACCGCTACACTCCTGAAGGTCACAACTATAAGCGTTATGACCCAGTTTTCTGAAAGCCAGACAAACAGCTTGACTTTCCTCACATGCTACTAAGACATTCATTGGCTTAATAGGTTATCTTCATTATTAATTTATCCTCACTCAGCCCTATCGTTATATCCTCCACTCTTTCTTCCATCATAATCATCAAATTCTTATAGAATCTAATAAATGCAAGTACAGGGGAATAGAACCGGCTTCCTCTCAGGTTTAAAGGATAAATGACCGGATCGCCTAAGGGTTTAAGATAGAAGTTTGTAATGTTCACGCCGGATGCCATAGCCATGTCGCAGTCTGCAATTTCCTTCAAGTCCAGGTTATAACTGAGGGTCCGGTGATAAATGAGTACAATTTCATTGTCCGCAATTTTCTGATACTCAAATTTCACCAGACCGCTTGTTGTCTCTTCAAGTTCGATATTGACGGTCTCTTCGATTTCTTCTTTGGATTGGTTGATATTACATACAGCTCCGCCTGCTATAAATACGTGGTTCTTCATAATGTTTTAGATTTAGTTTTTCGTGATGTGATTGTTAATGTTATATCCCATTCTTTCATCAAATAGGATTGCAACCCTCTGTATGAATCAATTCTCCGCCGTTCTCTCGACATGATTGATAAAGCCTCCTGAAGCGTGAGGATAATGCAGAATCCGGTTTTTAAATCATCCCCATACTTGCTTCGGAGTGATGCTACGTCTTTTTTGTATTTCTCAGGGATAGGTCTGTTGCTGTCTTTTGTCACGATAACACTTGGCTCAGCATTATTTTCCAAGCGATTAGAAAGCGAAAGTCTTCGTTCAGCTCCTAATATTCTGTTTATAAAATCGGTGAACATAAAAATTCGATTTATATTACAGATATTAGGATTTGAGCTGGTGAGAATAGCGTTTTAGCGATTTGGGAATAAGGACAAAAAAATAACGCACCAAGATTTATGTCCTAGTGCGTTATCTTCTGTGTTATAAGCTATTTCCTAATTATTATTTTACTACTGCCGGATAATTGAATATCTTAGGTGGAATATGTTTGTAATCTTTTATTGTTTTTTTATTTACTGATTTTGCATAAGTATTTATCCATTCAGCACGTCCAGGTTCATCAAACTTAACGAATTCTTCATAATCATAAGTCCAAGAATCACCATAAGCTAATTTCATGGCACGTTTATAGATTGCTTCTCGCATTGGAGCATTGAAAAGTCCTAGGTAAGATACTCTCATTACACTATTTTCTGTTGCTCTATAAATACCTTTACTAGAAGAACCTGCACCTTCATAAATTCCTATTCTTTCAGAATCGTAACGTGAATCTTTAATAAACTTTGACCATAAAATTTCATCAGAATCACTAATATAATCTATGTTACATAAAAATCCCTTTTCATGGTCTTTGTCAATACTCTTTTTATCCTCTTCTGTTATTTCTAAATTTGCACCAGTCAAATATTCATCTGAGAAAAAACCAAATCCATGTCCATTAGCTTCATGATGCACAAGGCCTGCAAAGATATTATCATCATGATAAAACCCTAAAGGACAATTTCCAATACTGAAGCCATCATAACGTTGTATCGCAAAAGAATTGTCTGTATAAAGATTTTGCAACATTACAACCGAAATGTTTTCTAAATTATTTATGTTTAAAATTCTCTGGATATATTCTCTACATTTTTCAGTATCCATGTCGTGATAACTCATAACTCCCCATTGATCAAACTTCATCTTTGTAGAGAAAGCCGTTTCGCCACTCATCTGATTGTTCTTTGATACTGTTTTTATTAATATTATATCAAACAGCTCTCTCAAAGATCTAAAAGGTTCGATTGAAAAATAATACTCAACAGCTTCCTTAGCTTTTATTTCATAGAATCCACCTGGCACCATATCGGTATCTACAAATTGATCCCCCATTACAACTATTTTTATACCATTCCCTTTGGTATGAGTCTGTAATATAGTTATTTCCCCATCCATAGAGTAATCGGTAGATGTATAAAGATCTTCTATCCTAACAGACAAGCCATGACCTGACTGTTGATTTAAAATTCGTTCTTCAGGACACCAGATTTTCCAATTAGGGTGTGATAAAACCTTTTTGGGTATATATCCTGATAATTTATTGCCTAGAACACCAATTTCTATCAAGTTTTTCAGATTTTCAATACTTTCTGGTAAAGTGCCTTCTAAATTATTATGTTGAATATTCAATAGAGTAAGTTCTGTCAAGTCTCCAATACTTTGTGGTAAATTTCCTTCTAACTTATTGTTATATATAACCAAAGACTGTAATTGCCTTAAATTACCAATATTCTCAGGAATTTTTCCAGTTAAAGAATTATAAGCTAGATTTAATTCTTCAAGCGAAACAAGTTCACAAATAGAATTGGGAATTCCTCCTTTCAAATTATTATAAGGTAAATGTAAACTATTCAAATTAGGTAAGTTCCCTATTTCATCAGGTAATGTTCCGGATAAATTATTAGTCGCCAAATCAATAGCCAATATCCTAGTAGGGTTAGTAAGAGCAGTAATTCCATACCATTCGGAAACTGGTTTGTCACTACACCAGTTTGTATTATTAGTCCAATTATCGCCATTGGTAGCTTTATACAGTGCTATCAATGCTTCACGTTCTAGATCTATACGGCTTTGCTTAATTGTAACAACCTGCTTCTTGTCGCTATTCTTATCTTTTACAGTAATAGTACCTTCTCTGTCTTTCTGCTCTGTATTCTTGGAGATAGCGAAACTTAGATTATATTCAGTTAAAGCACGTGTCGGTTGTACTTGCTGAATCCATGAATCTGAAATCTCTATATCAAACTCCAGATTGGTTTGTACCGTTAGATTCAACGTACCGCCATCAATACCGAACTGATATTCGTTACGGGCAACAAGAATAGCACCTTTATACATCTGATAGATTGACACAGTATCAGCCACATTCTCATCTTTCGGATTATAAAATACAATCTTAGCCTCCCTAGAATCATAGGTATCATTAGGAGATACAGTATAATGGTGTGTATGGGTAGAAACGGCACGACTTTGAACTTCCGTAATCCAATCTACATCAGATAGCATTTTAACCTCATAATCGAGTGTACTTTTTATTTCAATATCTACATTCCCACCTTCTTCTGGAATAGTAAAGTCCTTTTGTGTCAGGGTTATAAAATTCTCGAATCCCTGATAAACCTTGACCGTTTCTGATAGTTCTCCACTCTTGATTATAATTTCACCTTCTCGTTTATCTCCGGTTTCATTAGGTTCTATAGTGAAATTCAGATTACTTGTAGTAAGAGCACGTGTATTGGATGATTTTACTTGCTTTATCCAATCAGCCCTTACTTCAACTTCAAAATTGATATTGGCTTTTACCTCTACACTGATATTTCCTCCCTTACTTGCTACCTCATATTTGGAAGAGGTTACAGTTAAAGCGTCTTTCTGTTTTTGGGTTACGACAATGTTTTTAGAATCCGAACCACATTTCAATACGACTGTTGCATTGCGTTCGTCGTATGTTTCATTGGTTGTTGCAGTTATAGTTATTTCATTCTTACCTTTACTACCAGAATTTGGAGTAACCGTTATCCAACTTTCAGCACGTGTATTAACTAGAGATGCAGTCCAATCGGCAGTAGTAGTAAATGAAATACTTACCGTACCACCTTCTTGTGATAGTACGGGATTTAAATTCTCCGAACTTGGTATTGTTATTTCTGGAGAAGGTTCGGGTGGTGTAGGCTCATTGTTATCATCCTTACAAGAACATACTACGAAAAGCAGTAGTATGAACAATGGAAATAAATAAAAAAATCTTTTTTTCATAAGGTTAATTGTTATAAGGTTTATTATTCCAGATTGCTATCTAATTGTTTCTTCAACTTACTTGCCATAGGCTTGAAAGTCCAGTAAGTCAGTGTAGCAGAAATGGGTGCACCAATTAATGGAATAACTTTACCTGCACCTTTTGCAAAACTATCTTTTGTTAATCTTATACCAATCCATTTTCCTACTTGCTTCGCTACATTATAGAAACCATATCTTGCTAATGCTACTCTAGGAAGTCTTTTTACTGCTTGTTCAGCCAATGCTTTTGTTATTGTATTTATAGCCTGAACAGCTTCACGAGACCCCATCATTACACCTACAAACAAAGTCAGGGTATTTGCTGTTTCATCATTTAATTTACCTTTTTCATCTTGCAAATCAGCCCAACCATATAGGTAAAGTAATTTTTGAATTAATGCGAATATATGTGCGTAGAATTGTGCTATATCCATAGGAATAGCCGCTGCCAAAAACCATCCACCCGGCAAACCAGACAATGCGGAAGCAGAGCAAACTAACGTTGTATGCCAATTTATACAACCATTTGCAATCTTATTCAGTTGACTTTTAGTCAGTACCTTTGTTGGAGAGTCACTAATGGCTAATGCTATCTGTTCTGAGGTACAATAAGGAGCCAATTCTTTCTGAATAAACTCTATGCGATTAACTTTTACAACAGGCAGGGCAGTTGCTGCTTTTAGTGTTTTGTTCCATAGTTCCGTTGTTTCCATAATACTTCCTTTACACACCTATAAGTCCTCCAAAGTCAGCATTAGATTTAACTATACAAGAAAGGCGTGAGAACTTGTCCTGCTATTCACCAAAGAACAGGCATCGCCAAACGCCATAATAGGAGTGAATAAGAAGAAACAATACTCACGCCGTTGCAGTATGTAGAAAAGGGTATAACATTGGCTATACACCTATTACATATACAAACAGTATGAGCGTCATATTGTCTCTATCCTCCTATTGTGAAATTGGCGATTTCGTTCTTTCGGATAAAGCAAAAAACGCTTTCTATGTTCAGTCCGACCATTTCTCCAGTCGAACAATGCAAATATACGTTTTTTGTTCAATATGACGCTCTGATAATGAGTATTATTTCTTCAAATATAAGGAAAACAATACTTTCTTAGACGGAAAAATAAGAAAAAGAAAAAAAGAAGCCAAGATTTTAACCTCAGCTTCCTTTCTTTTGCTGTTTAATCCACTACTTCGAACTTGTGGAAGGAGAAGTACAAATCCTCGTCCTCATGTTCTTCCATGTAATCTTCCAGAGCTTGATCCACTTCTTTTTCAGTAGGATTAATGCTCTTGCCGACAATCTCAGAGACAAATTCAGCCACTTGTTCTATCGTTTCGAAATACTCCCAATCTTCCCCTGTATCTAAGAAGTATTTTTCTGGGAAGTAATCGCCTGTAGAATCATTAGTATAGAACACACCGCAACCACATTCTTGTTCTTGATAATAGACTTTGATAGAGGGGAATGTCTCTTCGATAATCTGTCTTACCCCTTCCTGTTCACACCATGCTGTTGATTGGTTTATAGTGAGAACATTTCCGTCAAGAAAGTAGTCCGTAATTTCACCACGACATCGGTACTTTTCCCAATCTCCACCGATTTTGTGTACCAAGTTCCCCAACCACCACTTTCCAAAACCATTCTTTAGGATAGAGGTCTTACGTCTGTCAATATACTTCAAGACCTTATACAATGACTTTACTTCCTTCAAGTCACCGACACATTTATAAGTACAATCGCACCAGTTAGGCATAATCCTCTACCTCCCTTCCGTTTTCGTATCTGCAAATATTCAATTCCTCAGTTGTCATCCATTGGTAGTTGCTGAGCCTGAATCCGTACTTTTCTTCTATGGTTGAGAGAAAATCTTCAAAATCTTCATACATTTCCGATTCTTTCAGTTCTTCGTCTGTCAGCTTTATGATATTCAAGCAGCCGACACAGAGATTTAACATTAAAACGTATTTCGGTTCCATAATTCTGTTTTTTATGCTATTGTGAAAAAATTGGGTTCTTTAGGGTTGAAGCCGATTTTGATAGCTTTTACACCTTTCTTCAGGCTATCAGTTGCCTTCTTTATTTGAGGTTGAAAATGTATCGTCTTTTCTGTACCTCTTTTGTTTTTCTTTTCTTTCATGACAGTCTATATCGTTTAATCAGTTTATATACGGTGGATTTTGTGAATGAGCATCCTCTCGAAGTAACAAAACCCTCTTGATTCAGGATTTTTGCCATTTCACAATAGCTGCTGTTCTCTTTCACTAAAATCCGTAACATCGCCACCGCCCTTTTATTATTAGGGTTGTTGTCAGCTTTGGTTCTACAGGTCTTTATGCTGTTTTGGATTGCTTCCTGATGCTTATCCAATAGATGTTCAGGATTGCCAAGCTTGAATCCTCTTGCTTTCTTTGCCTGTAATGAAGCCTTTGTTCTGGCTGCTATCAGTTCCGCTTCATATTGGGAAATCGCAGAAATAATATGCAGCACCATTTTGTTAGCTTGTGGAAAATCGCAAAAGACTATATCCACGTCACTTTCCAGCAGATTGGATAGGAATGATACGGATCTTGCCAATCTATCCAGTTTTGCCACGATTAAAGTAGCACCGTCTTTTCTACATAGTGCCAATGCTTCCTTTAGTTTCGGTCGGTCTGATTTACGACCGCTCTCCACCTCTACAAATTCAGCTACCGGAGTTGTATCATGAAGGTGGTTGCGTATGATTTCTCTTTGAGCTTCCAGTCCTAATCCTGAGTATCCTTGTTTCTGGGTTGAGACTCGGAGGTAAGCTACATACTTTTGTTTCATTGTTGATTTGATTTTAACAATGGTTCCACCGACAAGACGTCCATCTAATCTTTGGAACCATCATAGGTTGAACACAAAAAAGGGGAATACATGAGTTTCTAAAATCCAAATTCTCACATATTCCCCGATAACACAAATTATCGTCTGCCTTATACAGCTACCTTATATATAAGTCCGTATTTGGAGCAGATAAAATCATAGGAGGCTAAACCATAACTGAGGGTATCATCTATTACAGCCACTAACTTATCAAGTGGCACACAATTATAGGTGATTTCTGTTTCCTCATTTTCTGGTTTAACTGTTATCTGATAAAGGTTCAGTTCTGCTAAGTAACGAACCTCAATCCAACACTCGGTTTTGAAAAGGTAAAACTCAGTACCTTTATCTGTCACCTTTATGTCATTAAAGTCCAATCCCCAACCAAAGGGGAGAAAGGATTTTTGCAAAGCATCATGCCAGATTACTTTTGCTATTTTCTCGTTTTCGTTCATAAGTCAAAGTCCTAAGATGTAGTTCATAACTTTGGCATTGTAGTCCTCAACCAAATAGTTCTCCACATTTTGGTCAATCACTTCAGCCAGATTATCTAAATACACATCATCAATTCGTTTCACCTCATTCCCTTCTTCATCATAGAGAGAAACTTGAAATAGATTCACTCCTTCAATATATGTAACTCTGACATTCCCTATATAAAGGAAACCCTGTACATGGAACTCTAAAGCATCGTCACTACAAACAAAGCTGTCCGTATCAACTCCCCAGCTCATAGAAAGGGAAGGGTTAGCGGCAATGATACTCCAAATGTATCTCGCCATTTCTGTTGTTATCTTCATTTTTTGCTGTTTTATTATCAATCCATCTTTTTGCTGCATCCAAAGACTGAAAATATTTGGTTTCTACTTCGTCATCGTCATTGAGTGCAAAGGCTTGAAAATCTGCTGTAGAAAACTGAATAATCAAGTTTTCATTATAAACCAGTTCTTCAGCCATAGTATTCTTTCATATAACAGGTTTCACACAAAGAACCATAGTCGTTTACATCACTACGGTTCATAGGTTTACCACAATAATCGCAATGTCTTACCACTTCTTCGTGCATATATCTTGCGACTTCCATTAACGGTGTTCCGGAACAGGAAACCGTTATCTTACTTTTCTTAGTTATCTTCTTCTTTGCCATTGTCATTCAGTTTATCGTTATACTTGTTTATTAGGTAGGCATCCAGAATAGCTTTGATAACTTTAGCTCTGTCTGCTCTGTCGTAGTTGGCTGGTACTTCGTGTTCGTAGCCATTTCTGAAAGACTCGTGAAGCTTGCCCAGACATTGATTCTCGTATCTGTTGTCGAGAAAATCTTTAAGTTTATAAGTAGCATAGGTGTCGGTATCATCGCCTTGGATATACACGGACATCATTATCACATCCTTCTTGCCATTCCAAATTGATGACACACTGCTGTTCCAACCATTGCCGGCTTCATTAAGAAATAGTGTTTTAAACTTATTTCTGGCTTTTCCCGAATCTCCTTTTCCAGCCTCCTTGATTATTCTGAGGATGGTAGTATAGGAGATAGAGAGTAATTCGTTTTCACTGAGAGAGTTTATAATCTCCAGTTTCTTCTTGGGAGCGTATCTTTTGAATAGCTCCACGTTGATATTTGTTGCCATATTGCTTACTTTTTAATGAAATATTCAATAGCAGAATGAACCAAGACATAATAGTCCTGATTCACTCCGCATTTATTCTCATAAGGGTTATAGTAATCCAAGCATAAATCCTCGTACAACTGAGGTAGATGCTTTTTTATTTTTCTCACCAGCCATTTGTAGTTGACAGGCCTGATTCCCTTCATCTTCTTGTTCCACTCCGAAAGAGATATATCGGAACAACTGCACTCATAGGTCATAGGCTAAATGAATGGTAAATAGATTTCATCCAATATGCCTGATTCGACCATCTTCTTAGCTGCTTCATGCGTGCTACGGTTTCTGTCATCATAACCGTAATCATCTGAAGCCATTTGTCTGATAGTTGCCACAAAGGATCTCATGATGCTCTGCTGTAAGGTTCGATGCTGCAAACAGATACCTTTGGCAAAATACTCTGGCTTAAAGCTCATCGCATTATGTATATCAGCGAGAGCGACAGCGGCCTTGTATTCGTTGCTCTGCTTAATGATTTCAAGACTCGGCTGTATCATCGCTTTCTTTTTTTGAGGTTATTACTGTGAATTTCTGACGCAACCCTTCAATTACGTCTGCAAACTCTGTAAACTCTTCGTAATTCATTTTGGCTCCGTAAGATCTGATTTCGATAGAGCCACCATTAGCTGTGTTAAGTGTAAGAGTAATATCATTTTCTCCCTTAACTATTTGACTGATTGCTATTTCGTATTTCATCGTTTTAAGTTTTATATAAAAAGAAAGCGGGGAGAACTTCATTATTTCAGAAATCCTCCTCGCTGTTGAAAGTGGGTCTGTCGCTTTTATACCGCTATCATAAGACTTCCTGCGACATTGGAAGTCTTTTCGTAAAGAGAGTAATCAATCTCAGGGTGTTCAGCTTTCAGTTTGCTGGTATTGAGAGAGATTCGTGTACTTGGCATTTTTCTGGTAAGACGCATCGTTTCGGTAGTCCAGGTCTTTACTCCTGAACTTTCCATATCGGAGAGAATCTTGGCTTTGATTTCTGCCAGTCTTTCCTCCGCATCATTCTTGGTTTGGATGAGGGATCTGATTTCATCTTCCATAAACTTATACTCTTCTGGAATGCTAAAAGGGTTATTGAAATTTTCTTCTTTAAGGTCTGCTTCTAACAATTCCTTGCAGATTTCGGAAGGTATTCTGTTTACGAAGATAACTTCATTGATATGGTCAACAGTTCCATCCTTCTTAATCTTGTTACGAAGATGGATGATGAAAAGCTTGTCAATCTTAGCCTTCTTATTCTGTAATTCAAAGAAGTAAGCATAAAGACTGAGTTGCCATCTTGCTTTTTCGAGTTTCTCTGAGGTCATTACGCCATAGGTCTTAATATCGCCTATACTGAAAGTGTCATCAGAAACTCTATATACCTTATCAATCATGGAAGCCCAGTTCTTGTTGTCTGAAACAATATATTCAGAGGCTTCATGAACCAGTCCGTGTTCTTTACAGATTTCAATATAATCCGCTACTTCCACGGTTCCATCATTGTTCCAGTTCTTGTCGAAATCTTCAATGGAAGCGTGTACGTTTGTTCCGTAGGTAGCTGCTGCATTGAGAACAGCTTCGTCCACGTTATCATACTCGTCAGGAAATAATTGTCTTTGAATCATTCCTGTTATACCGCTCAGCTGTTTGTCACCAAGCCAGTATTCGTGAGGTTCTTCTAAAAAGATTACCTCACTGTTTTTCAGTTCAATTCTTTTTGTTGCCATAATCATGCTACTTGGTTAAGTTGTAACTTACGCTCCGTAAAGAGAGCCTTGATTTCACTGTTAGAATCCACTTCGTTCTTATGTTGCTGATACAATCCCATAAGTGCCTGCTGATTAATACAAGCGTTTAGGGCTGCTTTTATCCCAGCGTACTTCTCCAATGGTTGCTGTGTCGTTTGGGTTTTACGGGTTGTTGTTTTCTTTGATGCTGTTTCTGCATTTTGGCCGGCATCCGAACTTTCATTCTCCGGCACATCTTCTCCGGCATAGATATACAATCCCAGCCCGAACATGGCGAGGTTCTTTACAAGGCATCGCATCAGGGTCTTGTTGATGTCGAACATAGTGGCAGCTTCTACTTTCTTTTCGACATACTGCTTCTTGAACTTGTCATATACATTATAAGTATAGGGTTCAAACTTCATGGCTTTATTGGCACCATTCATTACAGGTAGCCACATTTCATGGGCGATTCCATCTACGGTTACTTCTGTATATACGACAATCCCCACAAACGGATCCGCAAAATAAGGAAGTCCTGTTGATGGATGTTTGACAATCTTATACGTTGCACTAGGGTAGCATCGCTTAAACTCTGCCCAAGCGTTTGCCCAGCTTAAATAAGTCAGGTCGTTGTACTTCTCAACTTTGTCGCTGAGGTCTAATGAATAAAGCGCATCAAACATGACGGCTCTTCTTTCGTCATCCGTAGCATTTGCCGGGATGACAGGTTTTTGGAATTTACACATAATGATAAAAAATTAGTGGTTGATAATCCGATAAAATAAAAAAAGGGAGATACACAGAATCTTGGTTTGATGAATAAACTTTGATAATGTGTACCTCCCCTTAAAGAGTAAGGTTGCTTTTAGCTCAGATACCAGTTATAGCCTTCGGTATCATTCCCGTTCAAGGCTTTCTGGATTCCTAAAACAAAATCCGTACAGTTCTGATTGCGTTCCAGCCAGCGGTCTATATAGGCTGACTTGACAGCCTCGTTAGCATACTGGAGCAGATTCCAGCAAGTAATCTCTTCTCCTTCTTTCTTCCCGAAATTAGGATTGGAAACATAACCTTTCACCATAGCATTTACGGCTTGGTCACCGATATTCAGGGATGGTAGGTTTCGTTGTTCGCTTACAGGTAGAAACTGATAAAGTCGCAGTCTGCCTATAATTTTACAAAACAATTCTTCGGAGATTTCTGTATTTCTCAGATTCTCCAAAAGTCCCAATGTCTCTTCTTTGTGTGGATTAAAACTGTTGAATAACTCCGAAGCTTTTTGCGTTATGTCAGCTTCAGTCAAACATTCAATCGTTCCTGAAAATCCATCGCACGTCAGGCAGAGATTTGAACACACTTTTACTTTCCAACCAACAAAGATTTTAAACTTCATTGCGGTCTGCCCTCTGTATAGCTTGTCTTCACTGTAACTTCTGACACCTCCGATAGTCAGATTAACACTTTGTCCGTTAACACCCTGAACCAGCCCTTTTACATGGCTGACCCATGCAAGACGCTGATAGAATATGGTCTTTTCATCTTCCCTTAGCTCGCTCGCTTTCTTGTGTTGGGCTGATGGAATCCTCCCGATGATAGGATGTGATACTCTGCACTCCACAGGTGTCATTTCTCCGAATACCTGTCCTGCCGCTTCCGTTACAGCACCAATGAAGTTTTGGTGTGATATGGTTAAACTGTTGTCGCAAAACGTTGGAATCACGTTCTTCTCTGTAAGCTCTTCCAGCGTGATACCGAAAGTATTGCTCTCAATGAAGTTAGGATGAAACTTCTGATTTTTTTCTGATACGGTTACTGCATTTTCAATGCTTGTAATCACTGTTGCCTGTTCTTTGATAGAATCGGCTGTCTGTCTTTTTGTTGCTTTCATTTTACTGTTATTGTTAGTTGGTTAATAAAATCCGATAAAAACAAAAAAGCCAGAAGTTCTATTTCTTTGACTTTGAAAATAAACTTCTGACTTTCTTATACCCTTTCAGCACTGAGGCTGTAACTTCTAACAGGGTGATTAAAACATCTATGTTCTTTTTATAATCCATAAGATGTTATTCCTTTGTTTCTGATGCCCCCTTTGGAACATCAGCCGTTTCCTTGACGGATTTGATTTTGCCGCCATACTTTCCTACCACATCCCCTATGACGGAGATTGCAAGTATCACTTCTGCGATTTTGCTCGCAATTTTAATTCCTTTGATTAATTTTTCCATATTCTTTTTCTTTTAAAATGTTGATATTATTGTTATTATTCTCTTTTATATATTTTCTCATATATAAGGCTTTGAAGGGAAATGAAATATGGAGAAAAAAAAGGGAAAGCCGTTATCAAACCTCCTCGATTTGACTTGACTTTCCACTGTTCCATCGTTTTCATACATAAAGACTAAAGCTGTTATGATTACTGGCGATTTTCCAGCCTTCGAATTAAGACTCTAACCATCGTCTGAAATTAGAGCTAACCCGGAATATTATATTTAGTTGATTTGAAGCTTGCACCATATATATGTAAGGTACTTAATTATGCTTCAAACTATTTTCTCATATATAAGGATTTGAAGGGATTTGAAAGGGGAGAAATAGTGGCTTGTCATGCTAGTGTTATCCGCCATCTATTCCTTACTAATCCTTTAGTCTTTACTGCACTTGCGATAGAGCCGACATTGACATTCAAGGCTCTCGCAGCACTAGCCTTTGAATTGTATTTGTTTCGTGAATTATCAGTTGTATCGGTTACAAATACTGGATGCCTAACTCTTGCTGCATTGATTCTTGCCATTCCTTCAGCAGAGATGGGATACGGTTTGCCTTTCTTTGTTGCACTGCTTTTGGCTCTTGCTTCTGGAAACATAGCAATCCCTTTACGAACTAGAGATAGTTTAGCTCTGTGTTCCAGTGACTTTTTCTTTCCTTTTAGTCCATTGCTGACCGCCGCACGAAACTCTGGAGACCTTTTCTTTCCCTTTAGTAGCTCACTTAAATGTTTCTTTGTCTCCTCTGTGTGATGAAATCCGTTAGCTTCGCGTGTAGCGTTTCTTCTAGCAATCTCTTCAGCACTTTTCTTTAAGCCTGCACTCCCTTCGCCTTTGTGTGAGGAGTTGTAGCCTTTATTAATCGTATCAAACTTCTGAATGTAATAGGACTCACGTTCATGTAATTTTTCTCTTAACTTCTGCTCGTCTGTGTCGGTGTAGGTTTCAAGAACTGTATAGGAGAATAATTTTATATCCCACTTAGCTCTGGCTTCCATTACTTTCTTGCCGCCATAATTCATTGTTTTAGGATTATTCCACTTCCTATTTCTTTCAGCTGGATCTAAAGTGCAGCCAACATATCCCCAATCATATTCTTCTCCTTGATTTTGGTTTTTGCGGAGATATACAATGCCTGTATATTCTCCATTTTCATTAGCTTTGATCATAATACTTTAATTTTTATTTGCTTGTAAAAACCGTACAGGCATTCGGTCTAAAATATGGTGGTGATGACTGCCCTTTGATGAAGAAGCCTTATAGGACAGTCTGATTCAATCACCTCATAAGTAAGAGTACTAGATCTTTGTGAGTGCGTTTTTCAACTTTGAGATAAGTAGAATAGTTTGGCTGCATCAAAATACTCAGGTTGACACACAGAGACTATCAGGAATAATCTGTAACTTTGCATCAAATGATAATCTATTTAATATGGCGCAAGATTTGAATCGCATAAAGATTGTCCTAGTTGAGAAAAAGAAAACAGGCAGATGGCTAGCAGAAAAACTTGGTGTTTCTGCGTGTACGGTATCGAGATGGGCAAGTAATACTGCTCAACCCAACCTTAGTACCTTGAATGAAATAGCTAAACAACTTGGAGTGGAAATGAAAGATTTGTTGAATAGTAAATATTGATAATAAATATGATGAATAAAAATGCGTCCCCATCCCTTTTTGTTGATACAGAGGAATACATAAAGAAAACTCATGCCATGACAAAGTTGGGATTCTCTCGCCACACGTTTGAAAAGGCCCAAAAACAAGGTTTTTTTAATTCTACAACTATTACCAGTGAAAAGGGTAAGGAAATTGTGGTGTACTCTGTTTCCGAACTAAATGCTTTTATGACCACTGAAGAGTATCGTAAGCTAGATGAAGGCGTTGTAGATCCACGTAATACATTAAATGATTTGACAGGTAAAGAGTGGCTTCCAGAAACAAAGAGCTATTTTTTTCAGAAAGGACTCGGTTCAGATCATCCTGATGCCCAAATTGAAAAGTTGCATCCAGCACCATATTCATTTCAGGATATTGAAAAGTTAATCCTTTTCTTTACAAAAAAGGGAATGACCGTACTTGACCCTTTTGGTGGTGTAGCTTCTACTGCAAAAGCTTGTGAACTGACAAATCGTTCCTGTATCAGTATCGAGTTATCAGAAAAATACCATAATTTATCTATCCAACGACTTGAAACTGAAGTCGCTGAGGGAGCAAGCAAAAAACATAAACTAATCAATGGGGATTCGTGTATTATCTTACCCACATTAGAGACCAATAGTCTAGATTTTATGGTTACATCTCCTCCCTATTGGGGTATTTTGAATAAACAAGATAGAAAAGTAATCGAGAATCGTGTAGCTAACAACTTAGATACTAAGTATTCTGAAAGTGAGCAGGATTTAGGTAATGTTGCTGACTACAAGGAATTTCTTGACATTCTTACGAATAAGATTTTTATGCAATGCGCACGGATTCTTAGAAATGGTAAGTATATGGCAATTGTAGTGTCAGATTTCCGTGATAAGGGTGAATATATTAGTTTTCACTCTGATTTGATACATTTGTTAAATCATGCAAAGATTGCTGGTGGAGGCGAATTGGTTCTGCAAGGGACTAAAATTCTTGTTCAAAATCATAAATCCTTACTGCCTTATGGTTATCCATCATCCTATGTAGAAAATATCCATCATCAATATGTACTATTATTCAGAAAAAAATAAAGAATCATTGTCTGATGCCTATGGGATTATCAATGGAGATTGTGATGTGGTACTTGATGCTTTAATTGCAGCAGGAAGGAAATTTGATCTCATATTGACAGATCCTCCTTATAATGTTGGCAAAAACTTTGGCAATGATTCTGACAAGTTGCCACTTGAAGTATTTTTAGAAAACGTTGAGAATCGTGTAGCAAAGCTTAAACAATTACTTTCGCCCAAAGGAAGTATTATATGGTTCGGCATTCATGATTATATCGGTTTCATTCAAGTCATCATGTATAAAGCCGGATTGTCTTATAGGCGGCTTAATATATGGCACTATGAGAATGGCTTTTCACGTTCCAAAAAGGAACCTGCAACACATTATGAGCCATTTCTTTGGTTCAGTAATGACCCTAAACAATGGACATATAATGTTGATGAGGTTAGAATCCCCTATAAAAGCACTGAGCGCTTGAAATCCCCTGTTAAATACAAAGGGAAATCAGGTGAGATAAAAATTTGGCAACCTAATCCGAAGGGTTCTATGAGAGGTGACATTTGGGACTTTCCTACTTTGGCAGGTAAGGCTTTCAAAAAAGAGAGGACAGAGCATCCTACTCAAAAACCTGAGTCGCTTATCATGGAATTGACAAAAGCTTTCTGTCCTATGAAAGATAATGTTTTTACAGGTGATATTCTTGATCCATTTCATGGTTCAGGTACTCAAGGAGTATGCTGTGAAAAGCTAAATAAACTTGGACATAAGATTAAATGGGTAGGAATAGAACTTGAAGAACGTTGGTGTAAGGTCGCCGAAGAGAGATTAAAGAATATATAAGTTTCATCATTTAATGTAGTATATGGCAGGAGTATTTCGTTTTTCTAATGCAGTATCAGATATTGATAAAATTGTCGATACCTATAAAAAGATATATGCTCATTTCATAGACATGACCGGGGATGGACAATATTTTGATCATTCGCAAGCTGCTGAATTTCTGGCTATGAATGGATTGGCTTCTTCATTAGGAGCAATAGGTGCAACTGCACTTAGCCGATCAGTGAGGGAAGATAAGTCAAGAGACCCTTTATACAATCAGCATAAATCTTATAGTGAAATGTTTAGAATGCTTGGTTGGTATGAACCTGGTTCTATGCAGACAAATTTTAAGTTGTCTGAATATGGATCTTACATAGCAGAAACAACAGATAATGCGGTAATAAAGAAGTTGCTTTCTATGAATGTACTCCATATAGTTAGCCCAAATCCACTGACAAAGGTAAAAGGAGGAAACACGCTACGCCCCTTCCCGATGATACTTAAACTCATGCTTAAATTAGACGGAATAATTACACGTGACGAAATAATAGCAGGTGTGTTATGTTGTCAAAATGATAAAGTAGAGAATATAGTTGATAACACCGCTGACATGATAAGGGAATGCCGGCAAAATGGTATAGAGGCTATCGAAAATGTAATTATGCGCATACGACAAGAACAAAATCTCGGTAGCCCTGCTACGCTGCAAAATTACACAAGATTTCCTATTGCCGTAATGAAATGGGCAGATTGGGTAAATGGAGTTAATATGAAGGGTGTTTATGGAGATAGTTCTATTAAAGTTCTAAAGCTGACTAAAAAAGGAGCTGAAGTAGCAAATAGTATTTCAGATATTCCAGATGTAAGATATGAGGACATCGAGCATTACCCGAAAAATATGATAGGCGCATTCGTTGCATTATCCAATCTAACAAAGTTAGCTTATGCAGGCTTTGAGTTTGGCGATTACCTGGATTTATTACCATCACTACGTCGATTATGCTCTCCTATATTAAAAGAACACAAAATTGTTGATGATAGATATTTGTTTTTCGGTTATCAAGAAGTACCACGAGAATTGCTCGCAGCAGCAGACGAAGTATTGGAAACAATCGAATAAGCCATGAAAAAACTTAGTATTAAAAATAAGAATAACGAGTCAAGTAGAGATTTTGTAGAGCAATACTTACAAAGTTGTTCTACAAAAGAGCAGTTTGTTCACGAAGTTTCAAACTATCTCTCTGATTTAAAGATAGAGTTCTATGAGTATATTGGAACCCTGTTAAAGTACGCAGGGTTCACAAACCCTCACGTTACTAGAGAAGGTGATGTGAATTGTAGATTTGATGCTACTTTAATAGATTCTAAACATACAGTGCCTATTGAGATAAAATCTCCAAGAGAAGATAAAGAAATAAATATAAAGGCTATTAGACAAGCTTTTGAAAATAAAATAGTTTTGCTTTCAAGACGTTTTTATCCTTCAAGTCCAGAAGCGTCTAGCTTAGCTTTGGCATTTAACTATCCAGCTTCTAGATCTGATGTTTATGAATTAGTTGATGACATTAAAACCAGCTTTGGATATAACATTGGATTAATAGATATTCATGATTTAGTTCGTATAGTTTATGATGTCCAAAAAAATGGTCGAATACTGAATTTTGATTATATACATACATTTCAAGGAAAATTAGATTATGAAAAAGCTACAATTAAAAGATAGTGCTATAGCGACTCATTTTTCTGTAAATGTTGAAAATATAGATACTATAGTTTATAGCGATGGCTTCTCAGGCTATAAAATAGGAAAAGACCTTGTAAAGGGTGCTTGCTGTGGATGTGGATCTAAAGCATGCTCTGCGTATGCAGATGAGGAACTTCATTCTGAAACATTTTCTGTATTCCCCAAAAACACGAGTAAAAGAGTCTGCCCAACAGACGCAATTACTTTTAAAAATGGGTATGCAATTATAGATGATAACTTCTGTATAAAGTGTGGTTTATGTATTCATAGATGTCCTTATGCAGCCATACAGTTTAGTATTCAAAATAATAGCTGTACAGTAAATCAAGAAAAGGGTAAATCCTTTGTTAAATGTTCGGAAGCTACACAAAATCAAAATGTCTTAGCATTACAAAGAAAAACAAAGGAGATTCTTTATGATGATATACCCATCTTCTTTGCAGAAACCCTATCAAAAAAACTGGAGATATTTTCTAATAGATTTCCAGATTTAAGCGAAATAGTAGTTAGAAATACATTGCTAAATCTTGGTATTTGCTGTAATACAAATGTTGCAGGAAATAATCATATTAGGATAGAGTTCTTTGCTGAATGTGATAATCATTACATAATTGGTGAATCTCAAATATCAAATTCCGATACCTTATCTGTCACAAGACGCATTTTGGACGATCTTGCAGTTCTCATTGGTAGATACCATTTTGGACAAGAGAACATTGTTCCACTTGCTGTCGTAAATGGATTTCCAAACAAGAGAACAGATTTTTATGAAGTAATAGAGGATATAAGAAATGTGCTTGGCATCCAAGTTATGACTTTATCATACCATGCACTATTTGTTTTAAACTTATTCCAACCTCATGTCAGTATAAAAGACATTAAATCATTCATTATAAACAGGAGTAAAGATAGTTTGTTGCCTCCGTTAAAATGCTTAATTCCTCAAATAGACCAGGTGGATAAAAACATAACCAGTATCAGCTATACTCCAATAAAATAGGTTTCCTTTATGCTAGATATAATAGTGGATTTGTAGTTTAGCAGTAAAACATATATAACTATGAAAGATAACAAGGCAATAACACTTCCCGATTTCTATAAGCCTTCGGAGCTTATGGGAATCTTCAAGAATTTCTTTTCTCACAAGGAGATCAATGCTTCTGTGCTGTGTCTGCAAGGAATCTATTTCAAGTCAGACAAGGTTTATGGAAATGCTGCATGGGATCAACTTAGAGACGAGAACACATCCGAAAGCCTGACTGTTATTGTTCCTGTTTCTCTACGCAATGACCTACAGAACGGAAACCTTATCAGTGTTTATGGTACACTTGACAGAAGAGTGCAGAATAACGGTTCTATCCAATTCTTGCTTAACGTCAGCCGTATAGAGAAGGTTAAGGACATAGCTATTTCTGAAGATGAGGTGAAACGTGCTGAATGCCGTAGAAGGAAAGGTGAACTAGGCTATAAGAATGTCGATGGCATACTGGAGAACAAACTATTTGCTAACCAACGTCCTAAAGTAGCCCTCATCTATGCCGATACTTCCATAACCAACTCTGATTTTGAGAAGGGATTGGCAGCAGCAAAGAGCAGTATAGATTTTGTGGAGAGCAGAATCAGCTTTGCCAATTCCAAAGCTCTGTGTACGTTACTGAAATCGTTAGATAATCAGGATTATGACCTTATTGCCATTATCAGGGGTGGTGGCAATGGAATTGAAAAGCTTGATGACATTTCCGTTGTTGAGACACTTACTAATCTAAAAACTGGATGGATATACGGAGTTGGGCATGAGAAAGAAAAACTTTTCATACGTAACATAGCAGACAAGGTTATCCCCATTCCTTTTGCACTCGGTACATACTTCCGTGATACTGTTGAAAGCGTTATCCAGAAGCGTAACAATTCTCGTGCAGTATTGGTTCAGGAAGTAAAGAAGCAATATGAGAAACAGATTGAGGATTCCAACAAGAAGAATCAAGAACTGACCAAACAACTAGAGAGCCTTCAGAAGCAAAACAAGGAACAGGCTGAAACATCTCAAAAGCAAATTGCTGCTCTCACTAAAGCACATGAGGAAAGCCAGAAGCAGATGAAGAATCAGGCTGAACAGTTCCAAAAGGCTACAGAGGAGGCTCAGAAACAGGCTAAATCACAATCTGAGGCTGCTGAAAAGGTTAACAAGGAACTACAAGAACGACTAGAGAAACAGGGTAAAGTGCTCGCAGACATGACTGAACAGCAGAAGAAGCAGCAAGGAGATTTTAATAAAAGTCTTAGCCAGATGCAAGAAACAAATAAAGGACTTCAGTCATCCGTGACAAAGATGACAAATGAGCTGATGAACGCACGTGAAAAGATCTCTGAATTAGAAAGCCAAAAACCTTCTACAACAGGTTATATTGTAGCCATTGTTATATTGGTTATACTGGCATTAATAGGATTTATGAAATAAAAAAGTGAATTGTAAGATATATGGCATTAAATAGTAAAATTATCATCACGCTTCAACAACTGAAGGGTGTTGGAACCAAGACTATTCTAAAAATAGCAAATACAGTAAATCAAAAGATTGAGACCTATGAAGATCTTCGTGATTTCTGGCTTAAACAATCTGGCAAATTGTATGAGAAGCATAATGCAGAGGATTTAAGTGATGCTTATAAAAAAGCAGAACGTCTAATTGAAGCAACTAAAAAAGAAGGCATTGGAGTACTATCCTACTTTGAACCAGAGTTTCCAACCATATTAAAGAATTGTATCAACGAGGATGGTAAAGAAGATCCTGTAATTTTTCTCTATTATAGAGGAAATTTGAAAGCTCTCGAAAAACCTGGTATTGCAATAATTGGTACAAGAGAGCCTACAGCGAATGGAATCAAAGCAGGAGAATATTTTGCCAGCGAGTTTGCCAAAGAAAACTTCAATATAGTTTCAGGATTGGCAATTGGCTGTGATACAACAGGACATCGAGGTGCATTAAATGTAGGAGGAACAACTACAGCATTTTTAGCTAACGGATTGGACTGGAACTCCATTTATCCCAAAGAAAATCTAGAACTAGCTAAAGAAATCGTATCTAAGGGAGGTTTGCTTCTTTCTGAATACCCAATTGGTCAGATGTGTAATAGATATGCACTAGTCGCCCGTGATAGACTTCAATCTGCACTCTCGTACGCCACGATTGCCATTCAGACAGGCATAAAGGGTGGAACCATGCACGCAGTAAATACTACACTAGTGACACACAAGCCTCTTTTTATGGTTGATTATAAAACCGAAGAAGATAGAAAGAACGAAAAAGTGCAGGGGAATATTCAGTTGATAACACAAGGTAAAGCACTTCCTCTAAGATCCGACAACATAAAAGATGCTATAAACAAAATTAACGCGTTTAGAGATAAACTGAATAGTCGTCCAAAGGATTTGAGTTTATTTTAAATCACTAACTACTAGTCACTATGAAAAACATTATTTTTGATCTTGATTTAACTCTAGTTGATACAACTATTTGTGAGCCATCTAGACATGAAAGAAATTGGCAACAAACCTATAATTTGATTCCTCAATGTAAGCTATACGAGGGGATTAAAGAGATTTTCACCATAATCCGTAAATTTGGTATTAAAGCCTGTATTGTTAGCACTAGCCCACGTCCGTACATAGAAAAGTTAGTAGCCCAATTTAATATACCCGTAAAATGGATTGTTGGCTATCATGATGTGAAACCTATCAAGCCACATCCTGCTCCGATGTTAAAAGCACTGGAACTTATGCAATGCTCAGCCAAAGAAACAATATCTTTTGGTGATAGAGTGATAGATATTCAGGCTTCTAACGCTGCTGGTATAGAAAGCGTTGCCTGTTTTTGGGGAACAAAAGAAAAGAGTGAACTATTACGTTCAGGTTATTCTCATGCCATTGTGAAGCCAGAAGAAATATTGACACTAATTAGATAATTATTTAATTATGAAATTTTTATGAAGGAGTTATTTGCTTTTATTGGTGTAATTGCATGTATATTATTGGGAATTACTACAATGCGTGACATTCCAATCTTAGGAATCATGATCATAATTGGAAGTGTTCTCTTTGCTAGCTATATGTTGAGTCAAATAGAAGAAAGTAAGACACAAGAACGCAGAAGGAAAGAAGAAGATATTCGTTGCAGAAGGCAGAATGACTACGAGTTGCAGATTAAGAAAGAAAAACGTGCGGAAGTTCAATTTTTAGCCAAAAAGTATCCAGAAGCAACAAAATACTACTTTAAGAGGCATTGGGGCATAGTTAAATCTGAAATCCTTGATGATGATATAACTTATGACAAAGTAGATATACTCCTTAGTCATAAATCCTCGTATGAGAGTGATGAACAATTATTCAATACATCATCCAAAGCCATACAAGTAGCTGAAAATAACGTAAAACATGAAGTAAAACAATTATTTCGAACCCTAAAAATCGAAGAAAAGAAGCCTAAATTGAAGGTTGAAAGAAAAGCCAAAGTGGAAGCCAAAAGAAAAGCTAAAGAAGATGCTACTACTATATCAGGGCCTGAAAAACCTACCCTCCCAAAAAACATTAAGGAAAAAAGAGCTGAAGCTCTATTATTGGCAAAAAAATATCCTAAAGCTATGAGACGTCTTTTTATGCGGCGTTGGGGAATAGAAAGAATTCTTATTGAAGAAAAAGATATAAAAGATATATCAGAAAACAAGCTAGATGTACTAATTTCATATATTAACTATGAAAAAGACGAACAAGAGTTAAATGATGCTTTGAATGAAGAACATGATGTAGCATTAGCTAAACAGAAAGAAAAAAAAGCATATTACGAGCGTCTATCCAAAGAAGATAAAAAATGGATAGCCAAAGAGGAAGCTGAACGTAAAGCTAGAGAGAAAGCTCAACGCAAAGTTAAAGAGGAAGCTGAACGTAAAGCCAAAAAGGAAATTGAATGTAAGGCTGATGAGAAAGTAGAGGCAAAGAAAAGGAAAATAGCAAGAGATGAAACTGTAAAAAGAGCAATAGAGAATATAAAAAAGAGAGAGGAAGCTCAACGTAAAGCTAGAGAGGAAACCGAACGCAAAGTTAAAGAGGAAGCTCAACGTAAAGCTAGAGAGGAAGCCGAACGTAAAGCTAGAGAGGAAGCTGAACGTAAAGCTATAAAAAAGAAATTATTGGATAAAGTATCTAACTGGAAATTACTCTTTTGTGAATTACATTATAATTATTTATTAAACTATTATCCTACAACCTGCAATTTTGAAGCAACACAGGATGAGTGGGATGATCGTTGGATAGTGTGGAACTTTAAAAATACACCTGGGAAAACATCAGTAACAGCTCATGATAGGGTGTTAAAAAGCGTAATACCTCAAATTAAGGCTAAACTTCAAAGCACATTTGGGAATTATTTATTAACTCAAATAACACTCGTTTGTATTCCTGCTTCTTCTGAAGAAAAAACACGAGCAAGGTACGAAGAATTTTCGACTAGATTGTGTTCTGAAACAGGAATGATAAACGCTTACAATCATATGCATGTTATATCAGCAAGTCAAGAGAAAAAATTTGGAGGTACTGGTATAACAGCTAAAAATGTAGACTTTGAAAGCGGATATTTTAATGGTAAATATGTACTATTATTTGATGATGTCATAACGAAAGGAGAATCCATGCTGAGATTCAAAAATAAAATGGAAAGCTTAGGTGCTACTGTTATTGCCGGCTTCTCTATAGGAAGAACAAAGCATGAAAGGGAATAATTACAAGAATAAATTATTAGTTGAATGGAGAAAAAGAATATAGCAAAATACTTAAAACCTATATGGATGCAAAGTTACAATAACGGAAACGGTATTGTGATTGGCAATAAACTCTTAACAGCAGCTCACGTCCTAGATAAGAGTGGGTATTTTTTATTGGTAATCAGAAATACAATGTTGATGATGCCATAGTGAATCAATGTGATACAACAAGAATGGATGGATTGTACTTTGATTTTGCTGCATTTAGAACACAAGAATATAATTATGATTTGGAACTTGCGACAGAACTTCCTGCCACTGGTGATGAACTTAAAAATTACAGTTACAAGCACACAGTTACAAAAATGGAAGACTCTAGAATATTTGCTCAATTAAAAGAAACAGAGGAATTACATATTTCCAAAGCCATCGTCCGTGAGATTATAGGAAACTTTATTATCTGTGAAATGAGTGAGCCATTGGAGAAAGGTAGAAGCGGAAGTCCATTAATTAAAGAAGGAAAAGTTTACGGCATTCTTCATGGTGGTCAAGAAGGAAATCCATGTGCATTTCTCTCATCACAGGCAATAAAACGAATCATGTCTCTTTATATTAAATAAGATATTGGTATAGAATATAAGAGATTTTGGATTTTCTTTATTAGACAACGCCGATTAAAACTTCAAGTTTAACTGATATATTATCCACCACCTAATAGTTAATTACTGTTGTAGCAATGGTAGGTGGCGGCACCAATCCCCAACCGGGAGAAATCAGCCTGGCTCACAACGGTTTGCTCTTTCTAGACGAGTTGCCGGAATTTAACAGAGGTGTACTTGAAGTACTTCGCCAACCCCTAGAGGACAGGCATATATCCATCGCACGAGCTAAATACAGTCTGGATTATCCGGCCAGTTTCATGCTGGTAGCCAGTATGAATCCCTGTCCATGCGGATATTATAATCATCCCACACGAGCTTGCGTCTGTAATCCCGGACAAGTGCAACGGTACCTGAACCGTATCTCCGGTCCTTTACTGGACCGCATAGATATCCAAATAGAAATAGTTCCGGTTCCATTCGAAAAAATGGCAGAACGCCATCATGCGGAAAGTAGTGCAAGCATACGCGAACGGGTTATCAAGGCCCGGAAAATACAAGCTCAACGTTTTGCCAACCATCCGGGTATTTACTGCAACGCACAAATGGAAGCCGGGTTACTCCATCTGTACGCTCAACCCAATGAAGCAGGGCTAAAATTATTACGAACTGCCATGACACGCCTCAACCTGTCGGCGCGCGCATACGGTCGTATTCTAAAAGTAGCGCGTACCATTGCCGATCTGGACAACAGCGAACACATTACTTCCATCCACCTGGCAGAAGCGATAAGCTATAGAAATCTTGATAGAGAAGACTGGGCCGGTTAGTTTAGCTGCCCGACTCAGTTTCCTTTGCATGATAAATGACCTGCATCAATGAGTCCAGTTCAATGTAATTTGAAAGAACATCCTCTTCCTTATCGGTCGTTTCCCAATCTTTATCCTCCCTCTTTTTAGAGAAAAGTGCATTTAAAATGAATTTATACCACGTATTCATGTCTCGTTCGACTTAAGGTTTTATAAAAAACAGGATAAGTAAAATTTAGTTCATCATTTTTCTCTCCTTAAGATTAAATGCAAATAAGTGCAAATCACTGCATCACGATATAACATTTTTCTGTATTTTCACTTCTTCCGACAAAGCCCCCGAATAACCATATTTTATAATAAGTACGGCCTGTCAGAGATTTTAAGGGAGAAATATTTCTGATTATTCCATATACTTACTAAAAATCACTAACTTTGCACGTTACTGGTAGAAATAACAAAAAAGACATCATACAATGGAAAATAAATTCAAAAGAACCACCGTCACATCCGCTTTGCCCTACGCAAACGGTCCGGTACATATTGGTCATCTGGCAGGTGTATATGTTCCTGCTGATATCTACGTGCGCTATCTCCGCCTGAAAAAAGAAGATGTTCTTTTCATCGGAGGCTCTGACGAACACGGAGTACCTATCACCATTCGTGCAAAGAAAGAAGGTATTACTCCACAAGATGTGGTGGACCGCTATCATACCTTGATAAAAGAATCATTCAAAGAATTTGGAATTTCATTCGATATATACTCTCGTACTACATCAAAGACACACCACGAACTGGCTTCCGAATTCTTCAAAACCCTGTATGATAAAGGTGAGTTCATTGAAAAGACCTCCATGCAATATTACGACGAAGAAGCCCATCAGTTCCTGGCCGACCGTTATATTACCGGTGAATGTCCTCACTGCCATGCAGAAGGAGCCTACGGTGACCAATGCGAGAAGTGCGGAACATCACTTTCTCCGACCGACCTGATCAATCCGAAAAGTGCTATCAGTGGCAGTAAACCAGTGATGCGTGAAACCAAACATTGGTATCTGCCATTGGACAAACACGAAGGATGGCTGCGTGAATGGATTCTTGAAAATCATAAAGAATGGCGCCCCAATGTATACGGACAATGTAAAAGCTGGTTGGATATGGGCTTGCAACCCCGTGCGGTAAGCCGTGACTTGGATTGGGGAATCCCTGTTCCTGTAGAAGGCGCTGAGGGAAAAGTACTTTATGTATGGTTCGATGCCCCCATCGGCTATATTTCAAATACAAAAGAATTACTTCCCGACAGTTGGGAAACTTGGTGGAAAGATCCAGAAACCCGTTTGATTCACTTCATCGGAAAAGACAATATTGTATTCCACTGCATTGTTTTCCCTGCTATGCTGAAAGCGGAAGGAAGCTATATCTTACCGGATAACGTACCTAGCAATGAATTCCTGAATCTGGAAGGTGACAAGATTTCCACTTCACGCAACTGGGCAGTATGGTTGCATGAATATTTGCAGGACTTCCCCGGCAAACAGGATGTATTGCGCTATGTATTGACAGCCAATGCCCCCGAAACAAAAGACAACGATTTTACCTGGAAAGATTTTCAAGCACGTAACAACAATGAGTTGGTGGCTGTTTACGGTAACTTTGTAAACCGTGCTTTAGTGCTGACTCATAAATATTTCGACGGGAAAGTTCCCGTTTGCGGTGAATTGACCGACTACGACAAAGAAACATTAAAAGAATTTGCAGACGTAAAGGCAGAAGTAGAAAAGCTACTGGATGTATTCAAATTCCGCGATGCACAAAAAGAGGCAATGAACCTGGCACGTATCGGTAATAAATACTTAGCCGATACAGAGCCTTGGAAACTGGCAAAAACTGATATGGACCGTGTAGCCACCATCCTTAACATAGCATTGCAACTAGTTGCCAATCTGGCTATTGCATTCGAACCTTTCCTGCCTTTCAGCAGCGAAAAGCTCCGCAAAATGCTGAATATGGAAACATTTGAATGGGACCAACTGGGACGTACCGATCTGCTGGCAGAAGGACATCAATTGAATAAGGCAGAACTGTTGTTCGAAAAGATCGAAGATGAAACCATTCAAGCACAAGTAGACAAACTGTTGGCTACCAAAAAAGCAAACGAGGCTGCCAACTATAAAGCCAACCCGATAAAACCGGTAATTGCTTTTGAAGAATTTGAAAAGTTAGATATCCGTGTAGGTACCGTATTAGAGTGTGAGGTAGTGCCTAAAATGAAAAAGCTGCTGAAATTCAAGATTGCTGACGGACTGGAGAACCGTACCATCGTCAGCGGTATCGCACAACATTATAAACCGGAAGAACTGGTGGGCAAACAAGTTTTATTCATTGCCAACCTGGCTCCACGCCAATTCAAGAACGGATTGGTGAGCGAAGGCATGATCCTGAGTGCTGAAAACTTTGACGGCACCTTAGCGGTGACCTCTTTATTAAGAGAGGTAAAGCCGGGCAGTGAAGTGAAATAATATACACCCAAATACAGAAAAGGCTGAAAGCAACTGAAACGTCCGCTTTCAGCCTGACTGTTTTATAATCTATCTATAAAAATGACAGAACAATCCTTGAAAGAAAAGACAGCAAAAGGCCTCTTCTGGGGCGGATTAAGCAATGGAGTACAGCAGCTGCTGAATCTTTTTTTCGGGATATTCCTGTCACGCATTCTGAATGCGGAAGATTATGGCATGGTGGGAATGCTGTCCATCTTCTCCCTTATTGCAGGCTCTTTGCAGGAAAGCGGGTTCACGGCCGCCCTAGCCAACAAACGGGATATCTCCCACAAAGACTATAATGCCGTATTCTGGTTCAGTACCGGGCTAAGTGCCTGTCTCTACCTCATTCTGTTCCTTTGCGCCCCACTCATTGCCGAATTCTATCACACTCCCGAACTGACAGCTTTGGCACGATACACTTTCCTCGGTTTCTTTGTAGCCAGTTTGGGCATTGCCCACAGTGCTTACCTGTTCCGCAACTTAATGGTCAAGCAAAAGGCAATGGCGGTCACTATCGGATTAACCGCCTCAGGAACTATCGGTATAACTATGGCCTGCTTGGGATTTGCCTATTGGGGGATAGCCACACAAAGCATTGTCTATGTAGGAACCATTAATATCTGTTATTGGTGCTTCTCACCCTGGCGACCTACACTTACTTTCGACTTCAAGCCTTTGAGAGGGATGCTTTCTTTCAGCAGCAAATTATTAGTAACCAATATATTCAACCACATCAATAATAATATCTTTACCGTTATCCTTGGTAAATTCTATTCGGGACAAGAAGTAGGCTATTTTACTCAAGCTAATAAATGGAATTATATGGGACATTCATTAATTTCAGGAACAGTCAACAGTGTGGCCCAACCTGTACTTTCCAGTTTGTCGGATGAAAGGGAACGCCAACAACGCGCTTTCCGGAAGATGCTCCGCTTCACTGCCTTTATTTCTTTTCCGGCTATGTTAGGATTATCATTAATCGCACCCGAACTGATTATACTGACTATTACAGACAAATGGCTACCCAGTGCCTTCATCCTGCAATTGCTCTGCATCGGTGGCGCATTCATTCCCATAACCAATTTGTATTCCAACCTAGTCATCAGCAAAGGAAAATCGGATATCTATATGTGGAATACCATCAGCTTAGGCATTATCCAGTTAACAACCATGCTGCTGCTCTATCCATACGGCGTACATACCATGATTATAGTGTATGTATCCATCAATATCTGCTGGCTGTTTGTATGGCACTATTTTGTATGGAAACAAATACGGCTCAGCTTGTTTGCAGCGCTGAAAGACATCCTTCCGTTTGCCTTCATAGCTACCGCGGTAATGGCGGCTACCTATTATATCACTATCGGCTTTGCCAATCTGTATTTATTAATGGCAAGCAAAATGATCATAGCCGGCACACTCTACACAGCCATCCTGTGGTTGAGCGGCTCCGTCACTTTTAAAGAGAGTTTACACTATATAATCAAGAAATAATGGCTGCTACACGTCACTCCGGATTAGAATGTTTACGAATTATCAGTATCATACTGATTGTATCCATGCATATTCTAGGAAATACCTTCCACACCAGTAACTGGCTGAACAAAGAATTCATACTATTTATCAATACACTGGGAAACACCGGAGTAACCTTGTTCATTCTGATCTCAGGTTATTTTGGAATCCGTTTCAATACACATAAATTTTTCAAAATGCTGGTTGTCGTATGGTTTTATTCCATCGTTTCTTATCTGATCGAAACAATATGGCTTCACACTCCGCATACCTGGACAGGGCTGGCCTCCTCATTGCTACCGATACTTAGCAAAAAATACTGGTTTATGACCTGCTATGTAGTACTTTATTGTTTCTCGCCCTATTTAAACCGGCTGGTTCATAACCTCTCACAAAAAAGTTATAAACAACTACTGTTACTATGGGGATTCTTTTTTGTATTTGCCCCGACAATCCTGTTTTTTGAAATTCAGAATGACACGGGCAAGGGAATTATCAATGTCACACTAGCTTATCTCATAGGACAATATCTGAAGACCTATGGTCTTCCGGAAAATATGAAACGACATAGCCGGGAAATCTTGTCAGGCAGCCTTGCCTGTATTTTTATACTAAATTCCCTGCTTACAGCAATGAGTGGAAATATCATACTGAGATTCGCCCGAGATAATAATCTACTGATTATCATCGCCTCCATCATGATTTTCTACCAGTTTACCCGGTGGCATTTTTCATCCCGCATCATCAATTACCTAGCAGGATACGTTTTTGCCTTATATATGCTTCAAGGACTTCTTATCCACTGTTTACAACCCTGGTATGTCCCATATGCAGACAGCAACCTACTTGTTCTGTATTTTATGGGAACACTTGTTTCTATCTGTCTGACAACGCTTGTTATAGAATGGAGCAGACGGCTGCTATTAGGAAAAATAGAAAACAAATTGGCAAATGCCATAGAAAAAAGAGGAGCAAAAATAAAAATGTTTGCAGATAATCATTAAAACAATGATTTATTTCCGCAACTCATAATTTCAAAATCTCCAATGGAACCCCTCCTATCTGAGCTGCCATATCCGAAAATGAACTCTGAAAAGAACCATATATTTTTTGTGTACGAGCCAATGTGTACATATCCGTGATACCCTCCCTTATTCCCTCCAAAGATCCACGGTCTGCCTTTTTTCCGGAACAGAATATCCGGTCGCCATAACGCTCTTTCATCTCCCGCTTCACCTCTTCCGAATCTGTAGCCAAATAGATAGCCACCTTGCCGTCCTCTTTTATCTTCTCATCTAATTTCTGATAGAACAACTCGATAGGGCTTTGCCTGATAGAAGCCAGATTATCTGTACGACGGATATGCACACCAATCATAGCATCCGAAAAATTCCGACAACGGTTTTCTACCTCTTCCATAATCTCGTCTACCGGAACAAACAACCGACTGATCCATGCATAATCATAAGGTTGGAAAGCGGTGTATGATGCCATATAAACACAGCCACCTTCTTTAACCCACCGTTCAAAATCAAAATGCCGGTTACATAAAGGAGTAATGGAACGCTCGTACAGACAAGACTTGAAAAGCAGTTTCTGAAACAAAAGCGGGAAATGAAAATTCTTGGAACGAGGTCTGTCTAATAATGCATAATCCAACCGCGAAGCATCCCGTAAACAAGCCACTTCCCTGTCTACAGGCTTAAACAACTGATAAAACGGTGCATTCAGTGCCCAATCCTGAAACCAAATGATGCTTAATTCACTTTTCGTCTTTCCTGCCAGCATTACCGCCGAAGCCACTGCACGCATACGGTTGGCCAATCCTCCTACCGGTACAAATGTTATTTTACCCATTCCTGTTTAAAATTTGAGGCAAATATAAATAACATCGCTTATAAATGCTAATTAATTACTACTTTTGCAATATATATACCTAATTTATTATGCAAGCAATCATTCTAGCCGCCGGCATGGGCAAGCGCTTGGGAGATCTTACCAAAGATAACACCAAGTGTATGATTAAAGTAAACGGGACCTATCTGATAGACCGTCTGCTCTCACAGTTAGATTCATTAAATCTGGAACGCATCATTTTAGTCATAGGCTACCAAGGAGAGAAATTACGTACCCACATAGAGAAACAAAGTAGAAATACTCCGATAGAATATATTTACAATCTTGTCTACAATAAGACCAATAATATCTATTCTCTCTATCTTGCTAAAGAGGAATTGCAAAAGCAAGATACTTTATTAATTGAATCCGATTTGATTTTTGAGGATACACTTTTCCACAAAATTTTAAATAACCCCTATCCCAATCTGGCACTTGTAGCTAAATATGAGCCATGGATGGACGGCACGATGGTACGGCTCAATACTGAAAATGACATCATTGATTTTATCTCAAAAAAAACGTTCCGCTACGCAGATATTGACGATTACTACAAAACCGTCAATATCTATAAATTCAGTAAGGAGTTTCTCCGCAACAGTTATGTGCCATTTCTTGAAGCCTACAGCAAAGCCCTAGGTAATAACGAATATTACGAACAGGTATTACGGGTAATCACCCTGCTGGAGAGATGTGAACTGAAAGGACTCCCTTTGGAAGGAGAACGCTGGTATGAGATTGATGATATACAAGATCTTGACATCGCTGAAACCATTTTTGCCGAACAGGACCAGCTACAACGCTACCAAAAAAGATATGGCGGATACTGGCGTTTCCCAAAGCTGAAAGATTTCTGCTATTTAGTAAACCCCTATTTTCCACCACAAAAAATGTGTGAAGAACTACAGGCTAATTTTAATGTGCTTCTCCGTGAATACCCTTCCGGCATGGGAGTGAACACGCTTGTCATGGCAAAAAACTTCGGTATCCGGCAAGATTATGTGGTTGTTGGCAACGGAGCCGCCGAAATCATCAAAGCGCTGATGGAACATTCAGATGGCAAAATGGGAGTAATTTATCCCACTTTCGAAGAATATCCCAACCGGCAATCAGAAGAAATCATTGCATTCTATCCACAGAATGCCGATTTTCATTATACGGCAAAAGAACTGATGCTTTTTTATGCGGACAAAGATATCCGCCATTTACTCTTGATCAATCCGGATAACCCATCAGGTAACTTCATCCCCCTTAACGAACTTATGGATTTGCTGGCATGGACGCAGCAGCGAAATATCCACTTAATACTGGATGAATCTTTTGTTGACTTCAGCGAAAAAAGTGTCGAAAATACGCTGCTTAAGAATGAAGTTCTGGAAACATACCCACACCTCACAGTCATTAAAAGTATTTCCAAATCTTATGGAGTTCCGGGATTACGCTTGGGGATAGCCGCATCTTCCGACAAAGAGATAATAGCCTATTTACGAAAAAACATGGCTATATGGAATATAAACTCCTTCGCCGAATTCTATTTACAGATATACAGCAAGTATAATAATGATTATCAAAATGCCTGTAAAAAATTCATAGCCGAGCGCCAACGCTTTTTCGAGGTATTGCAACAGGTTGACTTCCTACGTGTCATACCTTCACAAGCCAATTATTTCCTGTGCGAAGTAACTTCCCGCTTCAGTTCCACCAAACTCGTTTCTTTATTGCTGGAGCATAATCTCTTGTTAAAAGATTGTAGTACCAAGACAGGATTCAATGGCAGGAATTACATCCGTATCGCCATACGCGACACTGAAGACAACAATTATCTGGCTGAAAACTTAAAAAAACTGCAAGCATGAGTATCAATATCTGTATTTGTGGCGGTGGCGGTCTGGGGCACGTCATTGCAGGAGTAGCTGCACATAAAGGCTTTAATGTTTCCGTCCTCACCCGGCATCCCGAGCAATGGAATCCATCATTACTCATTGAAAATTGCCGGGGAAATACATTCTCCGGCTCATTAGCCTGCGTTACGGCTAACCCGGCAGAGGTCATTCCACACTCTGATATCGTATTGCTTTGTCTCCCCGGATTTGCCATTGAGGAAGAACTTCTCCACATACAACCGTTCTTGCAGGAAAAAACTTGCATAGGAAGTGTAGTCAGTTGTACCGGTTTTTTCTTTACCGCTTATAGAATATTAGGCAAAACAGCTTCACTTTTCGGATTCCAGCGTGCTCCATTCATTGCCCGTGTGCAAACCTATGGCCAAAAAGCACTCTTGTTGGGATACAAAAAGGAATTACAAATAGCCACCGTAAACATATCAAAATCCGATATTTTACTACGAACTCTTCAAGAAATGTTAGATACGCCGGTGCGTATGCTTCATCATTTTCTAGAAGCCAGCCTGACCAATAGCAATCCATTGCTTCATCCAGCCCGTCTTTATTCACTTTTCCATACCTGGAGTAGAGGAAAAGCATATCATGAGATTCCCGGGTTCTATAATAGTTGGGATGAAGAAAGTTCAGAGCTCCTCATTGCTTGTGACAATGAATTCCAACAAATTCTGAAAGCACTGCCAGTCCGAATAGAGCCAATTCCTACTTTATTGGAATATTATGACAGTTATGATGCAAGGTCACTTACCCGCAAGATACGCTCCATCATTGCCTTCAAACATATTCCAGCTCCTATGGAAAAAACAGAAAAAGGATTTCTGCCTGATTTCAAAAGCCGGTATTTCACTGAGGATTTTCCATTTGGATTATTGATAATCAAATCAATAGCAGATGTATTAAATATTTGTACCCCAAACATTGATAAAATATTGCTATGGGGGCAAGATGTATTAAACAAAGAATATATCCACGAAGGAGAATTAAAAGGAAAAGACCTGTCAGAAACAGGTTACATCAACGCTGATTTGTTTTATAAACTACTAAAAAATTAATGTATGGATAGTGAACTAAGAAAGCGATTTAACCCCGATGGTTCCCTTCTCCGTCGCCAGCAACTACGTATGTTAGAGCTTCTGGAGGTTATTGATGTGATTTGTCGCAAGCACCAAATACCCTATTGGCTCAGTTCCGGAACTCTAATAGGTGCAGCACGTCACAAAGGTTTCATTCCCTGGGATGATGATCTGGACATAGAAATGCTTCGCTCAGATTACCTGCGTCTGCTGAAAGTTCTTCCTCAAGAACTTCCGGACAATCTTGCATTGCAAACTAATGAAACAGATCCCAATTACATCTTTATATACGGCAAATTACGTGATAAGGATTCTCATTTGGAAGAAACAAATTCATATGACCGTATTTTCTATTATACCGGTATCTACATTGATATTTTTCCTTTAGAAAAGATCCCTTATTGTCTGGCTTGGATAGGAGGACACATGCAAGGGCAGATATACAATCAGTTGAATAATAAAAATATAAAAGAAAGCACATTATACAAACGGATTCGTAGGATTTATCATTTTAATACCCGCATCGGTTTTCCCATCCTAAGGTTCATTGCCAAGTTATTCCCCGGAAAAGAATTACGCCATTCTTTTGGCACCGCCTATTTCAAACCGCGCTATACAGACGATATTTTTCCACTGACAGAAATGGAATTTGAAGGAAAAATGTTCCCCGTACCACGCCAAACAGATGCTGTGCTAAGGAAGATATACGGTGACTATATGCAATTACCAGATTTAGAGAATATACATCCGCATTACAACAAACTCGAATTTTACAAATAAAGGAGATTGAACTATGAAACCGTTCCTTGTAGATGTACCCGTACTCATTTTGTTCTTCAACCGCCCGCAACAGCTGTCGCAAGTGTTTGAACAAGTCAGGAATGCCCGTCCCTCCAAGCTTTTCCTCTATCAGGACGGACCACGCAGCGAACACGACCTGCCCGGTATAAAAGCATGTCGTGAAGTGACAGATCAGATAGACTGGGACTGCGAAGTCCACCGTATGTATCAGGAAAAAAACTACGGTTGCGACCCTTCGGAATACATTTCACAAAAATGGGCTTTTTCTATGGTTGACAAATGTATCGTATTGGAAGATGACGATGTGCCTTCCGTTTCTTTTTTCACATTCTGTAAAGAAATGTTAGACAAATACGAGCAAGACCCCCGTATCACCATGATTGCGGGTTTCAATAACGAAGAGATTACTCCGGGTGTACCATACGATTATTTCTTTGCCTCCACTTTCTCTATCTGGGGATGGGCCAGTTGGAAAAGGGTCATTGACCAATGGGACGAACATTATACTTTTCTAGAAGACAAGTTCAATATGCAACAACTGGAACAGCTCGTTAAAGAACGGAAATTCCGTAAAGACTTTATCTATATGTGCCATCGCCATAAAGAAAACAACAAAGCCTATTATGAAACCATCTTCCACGCTTCCATGCTTTTCAACTCGGGACTGGCTATCGTGCCCACCCGCAACATGATTAACAACTTGGGAGCCACGGCAGATTCCACCCATTTTGCCGGTTCTGTGCATACACTACCTAAAGGATACCGCCGCATCTTCACCATGAAACGGTATGAAGTAGAATTTCCTCTCAAGCATCCTCGTTATGTCATTGAGAATGTAGCTTATAAAAAAGCTGTCTACCGCATTATGGGGTGGGGACATCCCTGGATTAAGATAGGACGTTCTTTTGAAGAACTATTTCTGAACCTGCGATACGGCAATTTTTCCATCATCACTAAAGCAATAAAAAACAGAATTAACAAATGGCTGAAAAGAGACCAACACCGGTAAAACCACTCACTATTTATTTTTATCACACCCGATTAACCCGTGAAAGTTACGAGGAATGGAAAGATTATAAGTTTCCGGGACATATCCTCTACGGACTTCCTTTGCTGGAAAAATATGGAATCCGGTCGGTGATGCATAAATACAAAGCTTTCCCCAGCCGTCTGAAACTAATGTTCTATGCCACTAAAGAGATTCTGTGCTGCAAAGAGCCATACGAAGTGCTCTACGGTACATCTTTCCGTGGGTTGGAACTTATCATCCTACTCAGAGCATTAGGCCTCTACCGCAAGCCCATTGTCATTTGGCATCACACTGCTTTAAAAACCTCATCCAGAAAAATAAGAGAACGCATCTCACGTTTCTTTTATAAGGGCATTGATCATATGTTCCTGTTCAGTAAAAAATTGATTAAAGACTCATTAGCAACCGGAAAAGCTCCCGAAGAAAAGCTTCAGCTTATCCATTGGGGGCCGGACCTCGCTTTCTATGACCATCTTCTGCAAACAATGCCGGATCGGAAACCGGAAGGTTTTATCTCCACCGGGAAAGAAAACCGGGATGTAGACACAATGCTGCAAGCTTTCTGCGCCACCGATCAACAACTGGACTTGTACATAGCCCCCACCAATGGAAGTGTAAACTACCAACAGATTATTGAAAGCTTCTGTCTGCCCGATTCTGTACGAGTACATTATACGGACGGTGTCATCCCATACTTGTTGGCACAGAAAGTGGCACGAAAAAGCTGTGTTGTCATCTGCTGCATGGATTTTCCTTATACCGTAGGTCTTACCACACTGGTAGAGGCCTTTGCATTAGGCATCCCTGTCATTTGCTCACGTAATCCTAATTTTGAAATGGATATAGACAAAGAAGAAATAGGAATTACCGTAGCCTATGATGACGTGGAAGGGTGGATCAATGCCATTCATCGCATAGCCGACCATCCCGAAGAAGCCCAAAAAATGGGCGCCAACGCCCGAAAGCTGGCAGAAAAACGTTTCAATTTGGAAATCTTTTCCCGTGAAATAGCAGAAAGCTTACTGGAAATATCCAAGATGTCCCCTAAAAAACGTACATTTGCATAAACTTTTATGCACATGAGAGTACTTATCATCAATACGTCTGAGCGAATAGGTGGAGCCGCCATTGCAGCCAACCGCCTCATGGAGGCTTTAAAAAACAACGGAATAAAGACAAAAATGCTTGTACGCGACAAGCAGACCGACCAGATAAGTGTCGTTGAACTAAAGAAATCATGGTGGAAAGTATGGCAATTCATCTGGGAGCGTGTCGTTATCTGGCAAGCCAACCACTTCAAGAAACATAACTTGTTTGCCGTTGACATAGCGAATACCGGCACCAATATCACAGCATTGCCCGAATTTACCCAAGCCGATGTCATTCATCTGCATTGGATTAACCAAGGTATGTTGTCACTGACAGATATCCGGCGTATCATCCAATCCGGCAAGCCCATCGTTTGGACAATGCATGATATGTGGCCTTTTACTGGTATCTGCCACTATGCAGGAGATTGCGATAAATATGCCACACAATGCCACAACTGTCCGCAACTTTACAAAGGGAGCAAGAAAGACATAGCCTACCGTACTTTCCAGAAAAAGAAAAAACTGTTTGAAGGAGCACAAATCACCTTTGTAGCTTGTAGCCGCTGGTTAGAATCATTGGCTAAGAAAAGTGATCTGATTAAAGGTCAGACCATTACCAATATTCCCAATGCAATCAACACCAACCTGTTCAAACCTCGTGATAAAAAACAGGCCAGAGAAAAATGCCACCTCCCGCAAGACAAGAAGTTATTGCTTTTCGGCTCCGTAAAAATTACAGACAAGAGAAAAGGAATAGACTATTTGGTATCAGCTTGCAAACAAATAGCTTCCTCGTATCCTGATTTTAGTAAGGAGTTAGGTGTAGTGGTTTTTGGCAACCAAGCCGAACAATACGCTTCCCTGTTTCCTTTCCCTATCTATCCGATGAATTATGTCAGCAACGAGAAGGAACTGGTAGATATTTACAACGCAGTCGACTTATACGTCACACCTTCTTTACAAGACAACCTACCCAATACCATCGTAGAGGCAATGGCCTGTGGTATTCCGTGCATAGGGTTCAATGTAGGAGGTATTCCACAAATGATTGACCACCTGCACAACGGCTATGTTGCCGAATATCAGTCTTCCAAGGATCTGGCAAACGGAATTCACTGGGCATTGACCGAAGGAGAATATGAAAGTCTGAGCGAAGAAGCCTGCCGTAAGGCAGTATCCAGCTATTCGGAAAGTACCATCGCCAAGAAATATGTTGAAATCTATAACAAGATTACAGGGAATCATGCATAACCATCATCCTCATCCCAAGTTTTCTATTATTACTGTCACCTACAACGCCGCAAAAGTATTGGAGGATACTATACAAAGTATTGTTACACAAACTTATAAGAATCTGGAGTATATTATTGTAGATGGGGGATCAACAGATGAAACACTGGATATCATTCACAAATACCAGGAACATATCACCACTGTTATCAGTGAACCCGACCAAGGTTTATACGATGCCATGAACAAAGGAATAAAATTGGCAACCGGAGATTATCTTTGTTTCTTGAATGCCGGTGACGGCCTGCACGAGGATGATACTTTGCTGCAAATGGTACATTCCATCAATGGAACAGCCCTGCCGGGAGTGCTATATGGAGAAACAGAAATTGTGGACAGTCAAGGGCATTTTTTATATATGCGCCGCCTGTCCGCACCCGCAACGCTTACCTGGAAAAGCTTCAAGCAAGGAATGCTAGTCTGCCATCAAGCCTTTTTCGCCCGCCGTGATCTGGTGGAACCATATGACCTGAGATATCGGTTCTCGGCAGATTTTGACTGGTGTATCCGTATCATGAAGAAAGCGGATGTACTCCATAACACCCATCTTACTCTTATTGATTACCTGAATGAAGGAATGACCACCCGTAACCATAAAGCCTCCTTGAAAGAACGCTTCCGTATTATGAGCCGTCACTATGGATGGGCAAGCACAGTGACACACCACTTATGGTTCGTTCTGCGCCTGCTTTACAAATAATCCGGAGTCTGGCTTACGACGGGCCTTAATCAATTTTCCTACGGGCTCTTCTGACCTGCAAGAATAAGAACAAGACCAGCACACAGGTCAATACACCCAACGCCACAAAAGCCACCGTTTCCGTAACATGCAGCGATTTCGGATCGAACTTAAATTCCACTACATGCTTTCCGGCCGGCACATTCATCGCCCGAAGAATATAATCCGCTCTTCCGTGCGGTGCTTCCACACCATCAATATATGCCTGCCAACCAGGATAGTAAATTTCCGAAAAAACCACTGTTCCTCCTGTCTTCGAATTAACCTCATATTTCAAGTCATTAGGTTCGTACGCAGTCAGTTTGATTGTACCCAGTGTATCTGTTTCAGCCGCCGATTTTACCTCCGCACTGAATTTTTTATCTACGACAGCCGTTTTTGCCGGATCTATCCGATGCAAAGCATCTATCTCTTCATTGGCATTATCCACATACTGCACCTCGTTTACAAACCAAGCATTGCCCAGCGTATAAGGATTCTGTATCGGGACAGTCTTTCCACCTTGCAGCGGAAAAATAAAGTAACGGGTATTCAGCATATTCAACACAGGAAAACCGGACGAAGCCACCTTCTGCATATCGCCTCCCGCCTCCGAAACAGCCTTGAACACGCCATTCATCTCAGTGCTGATATGCTCCTCTATCATTTCCTGATAGCGGCGCAGCTTGGCGGCATGATATCCACCGATGCTCTTATGCCAATAAGAAGTCGTATTTTCATTAAACGTATTGCCGGCTAGGTTCAGTACCCGGAAATCCAACGTTTTATCGGCCAATATTGCCTTATCCGTTTCGGTCGGTTTAAAGGAATTATCCTGCTGCACCTTCTCCACAAATTGTTCATCATACAAATAACGTTTGTTCACACTCCACATATCTGCCAGACAGAGGACAGCCAATGCCAGAATCGTCACCTTCGCCTTTAGTTTGCCCATGCCATATAACCAAAGAACTGCCGTACCTATCATAATAACAAAGAAACTGCGCCATGCATCCGAAGTAAAGATACTCTGACGGATTTCTTCCAGATTAGCAAGTAACGGAGCCAGCTGATCTGCCGGAATACCCTGCAATGCCTGCATTTCCATACTTGAAACATACGACGGGAAAAAGAAACCGGGAGCTAATGCAAACAATAAAGCGATGCCACCTGTCAATCCCAGACTGATATAAAACGACCGGGCCTGTTCCTTAACCAACTGAGGGCGTGCCATTACCTCCTTTAAAGCAAGGACAGCCAACAAAGGTATGGTAAACTCAGCAATGACCAAAATAGAAGAAACCGCACGGAATTTATCGTACATCGGGATATAATCCAAAAAGAAATCGGTGAATCCCATAAAATTCTTTCCCCATGACAGCAGGACAGACAAAACTGTAGCACTCAAAAGCGCCCATTTCATAGGACCTTTCACTATAAACAGCCCAAGAACAAACAGAAACATCACAAACGCCCCCACGTATACAGGACCGGATGTACCGGGTTGCTCACCCCAATACTGACCTATCTGGCTATAGATACTATTATACATAGGATTCGCCTTTTCCATCGCCTTTTCGTTAGCCGCCAAAGGTACGGAAGCACCACCTTTCACATTAGGGACAAGCAAAGAGAAAGTCTCACCGATACCGTAGCTCCACTGAGTGATATAATCTCGTTCCAGACCACTTTTTGTCTGATTATGACTATCCGGTTTCACCAGCTCACTCTTTCCACGCATCGTTTCCTTACTATACTCATACGTATGATATAAGTTAGATAGATTTATACAAACTCCCAAAATACCGGCCATCAACAACACACCAGTTGCTTTCAGAAATTGCGGCATTTCCTTCTTCTGCCAAGCATCCACTCCGAACGCAACCGCCATAAAGAGCATGACAAAAAGAAAATAATAACTCATCTGCACATGGTTCGACACTATTTGCAAAGCAACAAAAACCGCTGTCAGCAAACCACCTGACAGGTATTTCCCTCTATAAGCCAATACCATACCGGCTATAGTGGGTGGAATATAAGCCAAGGTTACAAATTTCCAGATGTGTCCGGCAGCTATAATGATGAAAAAATAAGAAGAAAACGCCCACAACACAGCCCCCAATGAAGCCAGCCAGACCGAGAAATCGAATGCACGCAATAATATATAAAAGCCCAACAGCATGACAAATACATACCACACATAATTCGGGAGATACAAATGATATAACTTCTCCACTCCCTTCAGGGTATCCGTAGAATCATAACTGGGTGCCATCTGATAAGTAGGCATACCACCAAAAATAGAATTAGTCCAGCGCGTACGCTCTCCCGTACGTTCCAGATATTCTTTCGCTTCTTCACCGGCACCAATGCCCGCCACAGAGTCATGTTGTGAAAGGATACGCCCTTCTGTCACTGCCGGAAAAAAATAGACGAATGAGATGACAGCAAAAAGGATAATCACTACTATATCAGGTAGTATTCTTTTAAATAAGTTCATAAGTATATCTGTTTATTAACGTTGCAAAGATACGATATACTCTGATAAAATGCGTACATTTGCAGCCATAAATAAAGTTGAATTATGAAAATAGGAATTATAACAGCCATGAGTTCCGAGCAGAAACAAGTAGCGCAACTGCTCGAAAACAAGAAAGAATACACCGAAGGTCCTTTCCAATATACTGAAGGCAGCATTAGAAATAATACCATTATCCTGATGAAATGCGGAATAGGTAAAGTGAACGCTGCTGCCGGTACTGTAGAACTGATCCGTACCTTCCAACCCGACTGTGTCATCAGCACCGGTGTAGCAGGAGGCATAGACAGCTGCCTGAAAATAATGGATGTTGTGGTGAGCCGACAAATTGTATATCATGATGTATGGTGTGGAGAAGGCAATATGTACGGACAGATACAAGGACTTCCCGCCCGATTCGAAGGTAATGCCACATTGTTTGATTGCGCCATGTCACTGGATACTCCGACCGCCATTCATGAAGGTCTGATATGCAGCGGAGACAAATTCATCACCGACCGTTCCGAACTGAACGACATTAAAGAAAAGTTCCACGAAGGGCTGGCAGTAGATATGGAATCGGGAGCCATCGCCCAAATCTGTTATATATATAAGGTACCGTTCATCAGTTTCCGTATCATCAGCGATACGCCGGGATCCGACAACCATTGGGAACAATACACAAATTTTTGGGAGACTATAGCCGACCGTTCCTTCGAGGTCACTCATACCTTCCTTTCCTCATTACCAGCTAATTTATAAAAACGAATAATATGAAGACAATACCCAGTTTTACCATTGACCATATCCGCTTGCTTCGCGGTATCTATGTATCCAGAAAAGACGAAGTGGGCGGTGAAACGGTCACAACCTTTGACATCCGCATGAAAGAACCCAACCGGGAACCTGCTTTGGGGCAAGGAGCCTTGCATACCATAGAGCATCTAGCCGCTACCTACCTGCGTAACCACCCTATATGGTCTGACAAAATTGTCTACTGGGGACCGATGGGATGCCTCACCGGTAACTACCTGTTAATGAAAGGCGATTTAAAATCGGAAGATATTATAGAACTGATGCAGGAAACGTTCCGCTTTGTAGCCGATTTTGAAGGCGAAGTTCCGGGAGCCGCCCCTAAAGATTGCGGTAACTACTTGCTTCATGACCTGCCTATGGCCAAATGGGAGTCGGCCAAATATCTGCATGAAGTATTGGAACACATGACAAAAGATAATCTGTATTATCCTACTAAAGAGTAATTCTCAACAACAGAACAGTAGAAACGTAATAACAGAAAATAGAAAAGCCGCTTTCTTTTCAGAGAGCGGCTTTTCTTTAAGTCCTTTTCAATAGAGATTGAATTACTTACGTAATCCTAGTGCTTTAACAATAGCACGATATCTTTCGATATCACGGTTCTTCAGGTAGTTCAACAACGCACGGCGTTTACCTACCAAAGTTGTCAAAGCTCTTTCAGTGCTATAATCTTTTCTGTTGAGCTTCAGGTGCTCAGTCAGGTGAGAAATACGGTATGAAAACAAAGCTATCTGCGCTTCAGCTGAGCCAGTATCAGTGTTAGACTTTCCGTACTTTTCAAAGATTTCTTGTTTTTTAGCTGCATCTAAATACATAATTCTTAGATTTTTTGATATATAAAATTTTCATTTAGCAGGTGCAAAGATAGACATTATCTTTTATATCACAATGAATTAGAGCGATTTATTTTAAAAATAATCTTCTATCTCTTTTACTGTCGCATCTTTCAGCATATCTTCGAACATTATAGCAAAGGCTGCCCAACTGACATTGAATGAAATTGTAAACCCGATTTCTCTCCATCCGATGAATAAAAGTGCCCAGTCCGAAACCATTTCTTCACGAATTTCGGACTGGACCCTTTTTAAACTATCGCTATTTTATTTCAACCAGCCACTCATGGAACCTATAGTGCAATACATATTCGGATTGGCTATGACTGATAACTTTATCCCAAGAAATCCGGTTTACATCAATTTCCGCCCTTGCCAGCCACAAAGCATTTTCCATCACATAACGGTCTAAAGAAAGCTCAAGCATCATCCGGCTCAAATAAAAAGCAGACTGTTCATAGGCATACCATTTACCGCATGATTTTTTATCCATGATTTCTAACAGGCTGCTCATAACATTCTCCTTTATACTTAATACCGGATCTTGTAATAACGGATGTCATGATACCTGTCATGAGATGGTTGGTTATAATGACATCTCCACCTTCAGAAAGCATTTTGTCGATTTCTATGGCACCACTCCCTCTACATTTAAAAGTAAAGAAGATACGGAAGATAAAAAATAATCGTTAACAGCCAAATATTTTTTAGAATAAAAATCGTACCTTTGCAGCCAAATATATAGGTATAGTATGCAAGACATTAGAAACATTGCGATCATCGCCCACGTAGACCACGGAAAAACGACTTTGGTGGACAAGATGATGCTGGCGGGACATTTGTTCCGCAACGACCAGACAAATGGTGAACTGGTATTGGATAATAATGACTTGGAACGCGAAAGAGGGATAACTATCCTTTCAAAGAACGTTTCAATTAACTACAAAGGAACAAAAATCAATATTATTGATACTCCGGGACACGCCGACTTCGGTGGCGAAGTAGAACGTGTACTCAATATGGCTGATGGATGTATCTTATTGGTAGACGCATTCGAAGGCCCGATGCCGCAGACACGCTTCGTATTGCAAAAGGCATTACAGATCGGATTGAAACCTGTAGTTGTAGTGAACAAGGTGGATAAACCCAACTGCCGTCCGGAAGAAGTATACGAAATGGTATTCGACTTGATGTTCAGCCTGAATGCTACAGAAGATCAGTTGGATTTCCCCGTTATCTATGGTTCTGCCAAAAATAATTGGATGAGTACTGATTGGAAGACCCCGACAGAAAACCTGGTTCCGTTGTTGGACGCTATTATTGAGCATATTCCGGCACCGAAGCAGTTGGAGGGAACTCCTCAAATGTTAATCACCTCTTTAGACTATTCAGCATATACAGGTCGTATTGCTGTAGGACGTGTACATCGTGGTACGCTGAAAGAAGGTATGAATATTACACTAGCAAAGCGTGATGGTAGTCTGATAAAGTCTAAAATCAAAGAGCTACATACTTTTGAAGGCTTAGGACGTAAAAAGACAAATGCCGTTTCATCGGGAGACATCTGTGCTGTAGTAGGTGTAGAAGGCTTCGAAATTGGTGATACTATCTGCGATTTCGAAAATCCGGAACCATTGCCCCCCATCGCCATTGATGAACCGACCATGAGTATGTTATTCACTATCAACGATTCTCCTTTCTTCGGCAAAGAAGGTAAGTTTGTGACTTCACGCCACATCCAAGACCGCTTGACCAAAGAATTGGATAAGAACCTGGCATTGCGTGTACGCAAAAGCGAACTGGAGGACGGTAAATGGATTGTTTCAGGACGTGGTGTGCTTCATCTTTCTGTCCTGATTGAAACCATGCGCCGCGAAGGATACGAATTACAAGTGGGCCAGCCTCAGGTTATCTTCAAAGAAATAGACGGAGTAAAATGCGAACCTATCGAAGAATTAACGATCAGCGTACCCGAAGAATATTCCAGTAAAATGATCGATATGGTAACCCGCCGTAAAGGTGATTTAGTTTCTATGGAAACACAGGGTGACCGTGTAAACATTGAGTTTGATATGCCTTCGCGCGGTATTATCGGTCTTCGTACCAATGTACTGACAGCATCGGCCGGAGAAGCGATCATGGCTCACCGTTTTAAATGCTACCAACCATACAAGGGCGAGATAGAACGTCGCAGCAACGGTTCTATGATTGCTATGGAAAGCGGAACAGCTTTTGCATACGCTATTGACAAATTACAGGATCGTGGCAAATTTTTCATTTATCCGCAAGACGAAGTATATGCCGGGCAAGTAGTAGGTGAACATGTTCATGAAAACGACTTGGTTATCAATGTAACTAAATCGAAGAAGCTTACCAATATGCGCGCATCAGGTTCTGATGACAAGGCACGCATCATTCCTCCGGTAGTATTTTCGTTGGAAGAAGCATTGGAATACATTAAGGAAGATGAATATGTAGAAGTTACTCCAAAAAGTATGCGTATGCGTAAAGTGATTCTTGACGAAACAGAACGTAAGAGAGCTAACAAAAGCTAATCAATCTACCTTTAATATAAAAAATCCCGGAGGCCATATTACCTTCGGGGTTTTTTATCTTTAATCTACAAACTTTACTTTACTAACTTCTCTAGGTTTAGCAGCCGGCATTTCATCGGGATAACCGAAAGCAATCGCATAAAGCAACTCATACCCTTCACTGAATCCCAACTTTTTCATATATTCGACAGCTGCAGGTGATTTCATAAAACGCACAGGCCCTCCCAAACAGCAGGAACCTATTCCCATTGACCAAGCAGACAAAATCATATTCTCACCCAACAGACCACAATCTATCTGTGACATATCATATGCAGGATCGTTAGCAATAAACACTACTGTAGGAGCATTATTGAACATATTCTGAAATCCCGGACGTTCTGCCGCTTTGGGATTTTCTTTTTTGAAAATTTCAGTCAAACCATTGATAAATTCCGGATTATCTACTACACGAACCTCCCATGACTGTTTATTCATTCCATTAGGTGCATTGATTCCACATTCCACTATAGTCTGCATTTTTTCACGTTCCACAGCCTCGGGCTTATACTTCCGTATACTACGGCGGCTCATAATAGTTTCTATTACAGGGTCTACCTGACTCACGGAAACACTATCCGTAACAACTTCCTTCTGTTGAGAACCTTGCGATGTACAGCTGCATAATACGAACATACCTGCACCAACTAACATTAATCTAAATAATTTCATTTGCTATCATATTTGGTTTGCAACAAATCTAGGCATTTTCAAGCATAAAAAAAAGTGGTTCCTATCGGGAACCACTTTTTATATGTTAAATCTGTAAAATTCAGATTACAATTTCGGACCGGCAGCAACCAATTTCTTACCTGCTTCGTTACCAGTGAACTTAGCGAAGTTCTTGATGAAACGACCAGCCAAGTCTTTTGCTTTTTCATCCCACTGAGCAGCGTCAGCGTAAGTGTCACGAGGATCAAGGATCTTCGGATCAACACCCGGCAATTCTGTAGGAACAACGAAATCGAAGTAAGGAATAACCTTAGTAGGAGCCTTATCAATAGAGCCATCCAAAATAGCATCGATGATACCACGAGTATCGCGGATAGAGATACGTTTACCAGTACCGTTCCAACCAGTGTTAACCAAATATGCTTTAGCACCAGTCTTTTCCATCTTCTTAACCAATTCTTCAGCATACTTAGTAGGATGCAATGACAAGAAAGCAGCACCGAAGCAAGCAGAGAATGTCGGAGTCGGTTCAGTGATACCACGTTCTGTA